>SDBT01015083.1_pt1 | contig 12297 bp, 8 predicted proteins | sample 2277101 | NCBI WGS metagenome assembly SDBT01 (sample SAMN10404973, study PRJNA504765) | marine sediment metagenome | isolation source: marine sediment core GS10_PC15, 103 cmbsf | place: Arctic Ocean: Southern Knipovich Ridge | collected 2010
TCTGCGCTCCGGCAGTCATCCCCTGCAAGCTATCCGTACTGTTTGGGGTCCGCGACAGTTCTGGCGGGCGCTGTGTAAGCCGGGAAACGTAGCGTCCGCCCCCCGTGGCGGACGTAGAATGTGGAAATCTTTCGCCACCCGACATCCGACACGGGGGTCGGACGCTACGATTGGCTTGATTCTGGTCTATCGGTCCTGGCCGACCGCGATCGCCGAGGCGACCGCGTACTCCCCGGCGTGCGAGATCGACACCAGCACGTGGTCAATACCAAGCGTGCGGGCCAGGTCGGCGGTCTTGCGGTATAGCTTGACCAGTGGCTTTCCGAGCGGGTCCGGCAGCACCTCGATATCGCGGAACTCGATCCCGCCGCGCCAGCCGGTGCCCAGTGCCTTCAGGACCGCTTCCTTGGCGGCGAAGCGTCCGGCCAGGCGGAGCACCGGCGTCTTGCAGTTGATACAGTAGTCCTGCTCGGCGGGGGTATAGATCCGCCTGAGAAACGCCTGGTCGTGGTCGCGCCAGATGCGCCCGATCCGCTCGCACACGACAATATCGATGCCTTGGGCGATGATTTGCATGCGACCAGTGTAGCCGAAGCCTGTAAACGAATGTAGCGGCCGGGCCCCGTACCGGCCGGCTGCCCAGGTGAGATTTCGAGGAACTTCCAGTTGCGAACAGCGTCGAATGGAAGGAAAAGGGAAACACCGCCCGTACGTGTTAAGGAGTTGGTCATGAGAGTTGTGCGAACTCGCCGCGGCATTGGAATCCTGGGCCTGCTGGTCGTCATCACGCCGGCGTTATTGGTGTCACCGTTCGCGACGGCGCAGCAGCATATTTCGCCGGGCGAATTGCAGATCCTCGGCGTGGATCAGGGGCAGGTCGCGGCCTGCCCGCTCAAGCACACCGCCGTCGAGTCGGACATCGTCGGCTTTGTCGCCCGCACGACGGTCAGGCAGGTTTTCCACAACCCGCTCGAGAAGAAGATCGAGGCGGTCTACATCTTTCCGCTGCCGCCGGACGCCGCCGTGGACGACATGGTGATGCTGGTCGGCGATCGGCGGATTGTCGGTCAGATCAAGGAGCGGTCAGAGGCGCGCGAAATCTACGAAGCGGCCAAGGCCGCCGGGCACGTCGCCAGTCTGCTAGATCAGGAGCGGCCGAACATCTTCACGCAGTCGGTGGCGAACATCGAGCCGGGCGTGCAGGTCGAGATCGAGATCAGCTACGTCGAAACGCTGAAATACGAGGACGGCGTGTTCGAGTGGGTTTTTCCGATGGTGGTGGGGCCGCGCTACATCCCGGGCGGCGGAACCGCTCCCGCCCCCATGACGACCGGCACGCCCACGCCACAGGTCCCGGATGGCGACAAGATCACGCCGCCGGTCACGCCCGAGGGCACGCGGGCCGGACACGACATCAGCCTGACGGTGCTGATCGACGCCGGCATGGAGTTGCACGACCTGGAGAGTGTGCTGCACGAGGTCGACGTGGTAACCGACGGTCCGGCCCGGGCCGCGGTCACACTGCAAGACCAGGCCACCATACCCAACAGGGATTTCGTCCTGCGCTACCGACTGGCGACTGACGAGATCGGTGACGCTTATCTCGCACATCACGACGCACGCGGTGACTTCTTCACGCTGATCCTTCAGCCGCCGCGGCGGGTCGTGCCCGAGCAACTCGTGAACCGCGAGCTGATCTTCGTACTCGATGTGTCCGGCTCGATGCGCGGCTTCCCGATCGACAAGGCCAAGGAAGTCATGTCGAAGCTGATCGACACGATGCACGCGGGCGACACGTTCAACCTGATAACGTTCGCCGGGCGCACCAGCATCCTCTGGGATGCGCCGCGTCCAAACACGCCGGAGAATCGCGCGGCGGTCCAGGAATTGCTGATGTCGCAGCGCGGCGGCGGCGGAACCGAGATGATGAAGGCGATCAACGCGGCGCTCGTACAGACGCGTGATGCCGGCGATGGAAACGCGATTCGCATCGTCTGCTTCATGACCGACGGCTACGTCGGCAACGACCTGGCGATCATCGACGCCATCAAGAAGAACGCCGACACGACGCGGGTCTTCAGCTTCGGCATCGGCAACTCGGTCAACCGCTACCTGTTGGGCGGTATGGCCCACGCCGGCCGGGGAGAGGTCGAGTATGTGACGTTGGAAAGCCAGGCTGCCGGCGCGGTCGAGCGCTTCCACGAGCGCGTCCTGGCACCGGTGCTAACGGACATCGAGATCGATTGGGGCACGCTGCCGGTCGCCGACGTGTATCCGAAACTCATCCCCGATCTGTTCAGCGCCAAGCCGATCATGGTGCACGGGCGCTTGACGGGGCCGGCGGCGGGAACGATCACGCTCCGCGGCAACACCGGCGCGGGGGTATACGAGGAGACGATCGAGGTTAGCCTGCCCGGCGAGCCGCCCGACCACGACGCCCTGGCGTCGCTCTGGGCACGGGCCAAGGTCAAGGACCTGATGAATCGCGATCTGGCCGCGTTGCAGCAGGGCGCGTTTCCGGAAGATTTGAAATCGGAGATTACAAATCTCGGAATCGAGTTCCGCCTGATGACGCAGTTCACCAGCTTCGTCGCCGTCGAGGAAATGACCGTCACCGTCGGCGGCGAGCCGACCAAGATCAACGTGCCGGTTGAGATGCCCGACGGCGTGAGCTACGAAGGCGTGTTCGGCGAACGAGTGGTATACAACCTGAGCTGGAAGGTTGGCAGGGCCCGCGGAGCACCCATGGCTGGCGCAAGTATCTTCGGCGGCTCGGGCCGTATGGCCCCTCCGTCGCCGAAGTCTGTACGTCCGCGAGCAGAAGCGAAGGGGATGACCGACTCCCTGATCGTGGGCGCCGAAGAAGTTGGCGATCTCAAGAGAATGCCCGGCGACAAGCTTGGCGAACCGCTCCGCGGCTTGGCGGACAAGGTCGAGAAGGAAGGCGAGGACGGCAATCTGACGGTCGGCGAACTGAAGATCGTCGAATACAAAGTCGACGTGATGATCTTCTTGAGCGACGTCTCGGACGAAACGCTGAAGGCCTTGAAGGAGCTGGGCTTCGTCCAGTCTGGCGAGAGCAAGGCGATCAAACTTCTGATCGGCACGATCGACGTGCGGAAGCTCGAGGATCTGGCCAAGCTCGACGCCGTGATTCGCGTCAAGCCGGTGAAGAGCTGAGGCAGATTGTCATTCCGAGGAGCGCAGCGACGAAGAATCCGGCCCCGCGCGAGTGGAGCCGGATTCTTCGCTGCGCTCGGAATGACAGTGCTGCGACCGGAATGACAGTGCTGCGACCGGAATGACAGTGCTTCGGCCGTTCCGAACCGAGGCGCATTTCCGGCAATACCGCGCCGACTTTCCCCGTTATACTCCCAGGACACCCGGGCTGAGCCGCAGGCTAGCCCCAGATCAAGGAGAACACATGCTACCCCACAGGACATTGGTACTTCGACTGCTGCTTACGATCGGCCTGCTGTTCGTGTTCGCGATTCCGGTCGCGGCCCAGGGCAAGCCGCGCGGCGTGCGGGGGGCACGGCCGGACCGCAAGCCGGCGCCGCAGGTCGGCGAGACGTCACCGGCCTTTGAACTCAAGACGCTGGACGGAAAGACGACCGTCGAGCTCGAGAACTACCGTGGCAAGCAGCCGGTGATCCTGATTTTCGGCAGCTACACGTGACCGCCCTTTGTGCGCCAGGTTGGCGCAATCGAGGAGATGTACCAGACGTACAAGGACACGGCTCAGTTCTACATCGTTTACATCCGCGAGGCCCACGCCTCCGACGGTAGATCGATGCAGCGGGTCGGGGAGCAGTTGGGTATCAAGAATCACACAAGCTATGAGGAACGCTGCACAGTTGCCCAGCGATTGTTTGAAGACAAGAAACTGACGATCTCCGGCCTGGTCGACGGTTTCGATAACAAGGTCAACGATGCTTATCAGGGCTGGCCGACACGGCTGTTCCTGGTGCGCAAAGATGGCAAGCTGGGTGTGGCCGGCGGCCGGGGCCCGTGGGGCTTGCCCCCGGCGCTGAAGGAAGCGGGCGCGTGGCTCAAGACATACAAGGAGACCGGCGACGAGCCGGCGCTGCCCAAAGCCGAAGATCCCAAGCCGGGCGACAGCCAGGCCAAGGCCAAGCCGAAGCAAGCGGCAGAGAAGCCGAAAAAGGACAAACCGTAGGCGGGTGGCGGGTGGCGGGTGGCTCATGGCTTTAGCCGTGGGGGACACGAATCGGTTGCACATGCGTGTGGAGCATTCGTGTCCCCCACCTCTGAAGAGGTGGGCCACCCGTTATCAGAGGTGGGCCACCCTTCGTGTTGGAGGTGGGCCACCCTTCGCGTTAGAGCGTCGCGAGTCCAAGTGTAGCGGCCGACGCCCCTGTCGGCCGGGGAAACCAGCAGGCCATCCACGTCCGACAGGGGCGTCGGACACTACGATTGGATTGCGTCTGCTCTAGAAACTACTACACGCGCCGGAGAGCATTCGCCGCGCGGTGTTGTGAGCGGCAATACTACCCGTCTCGCCCCGCCGAATGACGCTGGAAGATCAGCACGTTGAACTCGGTGATTTCGAGTACTCGCTCGTAGTGCTCGTCGAGGAACCCCTGAAACCACACGCCGAGCCAATCGGGGTACTCCTCGGTCGAGTTGGCGAGATCGGCCGGGTCGGCCTCGCGGATCATGGCGTAGTCGTTCGTGCTCATCACCAGCAGCGCGGGTGGATCGGCCTCTAACTGCTCGGTCAGTCCCTGGCGGATCAGGTCGGCCTGGCGTGAGCCGGCGACCTGGCCCAGCTTCTCGGTGGTCGTGAAGCGTGAAGCATTCAGCCGGCGGGCGTGCAAGTAAACTCCGGGCATGTAGCCCTGGCAGTGGATGCGATCCTCCGGGCGGGTGAGGCTGGCCACGGCGTCGCCGACCGTCTCCCACTCGGCCTGTCGGCCTTCGAGGAAGCGGTAGACCCAGACGCGGCTGAGAGCCTCCTTGTGCCACTGGAGGCCCGCGACGGCGAAGTAACCCATCGCGACAAAGCAGGCCGTCACCCAAATGCGCTGCTGGAGACGCTTGGTCAGGTGAATCTCGCCACGCAGGAAATTGATCAGATAGCCCGACATCAACATCAGCGGGGGAAACGTGGGTAACAGGTAGTGGCGGAAATAGTGCGGACTCACCGCCGCCCCGTAATATGCCACCGCGTACCAGATGAAGAAGAGCAACATATAGCGCGGGCAGGTGGGCTCGAGAGCGCGGATCTGGTTCTCGATATCCGCCGGACGGTCTTTGGGGCGCACGCGCCAGAGAACGGCGTGGATCAGAGCCGCGATCGTCATCAGCACCGGCAGCAGCAGGGCGGTGGTCATGTGCTGCCGCAGCATGTAGTCGTTGAGTTCGAGGCTGGTCAGGCTGCTGTTGCCGGTCGTGAAATAGGCCCGGTTGAAGCCGAAGATCGCGAAGGCGGCGGGCTCGACGGCGTCCAGGTCGATGATCACCGCCGCCGCGAGAGCCAGAACGAACAGCATCCCGCCCAGCAGCAGCAAACAGCGTTTCAGCCCGACCCGCCAATGCAGGTCGCGCATCACGACCAGAATGATGGTGTGCAGGCCGAGCGCGCCCCAGGCGGCCAGCCCAACCTGCTTGAAGAGCACCGCGCAGCCGCAGCACACGCCCGCCAGAAACCACGTCCGCCCACGATCGCGCACGAAGCCCCGAACATAGAGCGCGACGGCGGTCAGCTCGAACGCCATCAGGAACGTCTCGGTGCGGTTGGTCCCGCCCTGAAAAAACCCGTGCGTGAGATAGAACGCGGCCAAGATGGTGGCGATGCCGGCGGCGCCGCGGAAGTAGACCGAGAGCGAGATTACGAAGAAGGACGCCAGCGAAACGGTGACGGCCAGCACGCACAGAAACACGACGCCGCCGTAGCTATCGCCGCCGATCAGAAACCCGAGGGCGTTCATCCAATAGATGCCGGGCGGCTTGTTGTCCCAGACGTCTTCGTAGACCACGGCCCCGTGCGCGATCCGCCAACCGAAGTAGCCGAAGAGCTGGTCGTCGACGACGTCGACCCGGTTGTGGGCCGCGAACTGCGAGAGCGCGACGATCGGCAGCAGCAGCAAGAGCATCGTCACGATCAGAATCGGCCAGTTGGTCTGCTGACCGATCGGGTCGGACGGCAAGGTCCGGTCTGTCGATGCTGGCTGGGTGGACCCGGTCAAGGTCGGATCACTCTCGCTCGAGCGCCGCGCGCAAACGCCGGTCAACGTCGTTCCAGTTGACCACGTTCATGAACGCTTTGATGTAGCTGGAACGCTTGTTCTGGTGGTGGAGGTAATACGCATGCTCCCAGACATCCACCACGAGCAGCGGCACCGCCCCCCACACGGCGGTGTTCTGGTGCTTCTCGGCCTGCACTACGAGCAAGCGCTGGGCGCTGGGCTCGAACGCCAGGATGCCCCAGCCGCTGCCTTGCACCTGCTGGGCCGCGGCCTGGAAGTTGCCGCGGAACGCCTCCAGCGAGCCGAAGTCGCGTTTGATCATCCGGGCGATCTCGCTGTCGGAAGCGGGATCGCCGCCGCCCTCGCGCGCCAGATTGGTCCAGTAGATTGAGTGCAGCAGGTGGCCGCTGAGGTTGTACGAGAGCTGGTCGGTGGCCGCGCGCACTTGTCTGATGCGCTCGCCGCCGACCCGCCGAATGGCCTCCAACTCCGCGATAGCCGCGTTCGCGCTGCGGACGTTGCCGGCGTGGTGGACGTCGTGGTGCAACTTCATGGTCTGGGCGTCGAGGTGCGGCTCGAGATCGCTGTAGTCGTAGGGCAAGGGCGGCAAGCTGTATGGGCCGCCCGGGACCGGCTGGCCGGCCGACGATCTCTCCTGCGCCAAGGCGCTGTCGCCGCCCAGCACGCACCAGCCCCCGATCAAGGCGGCGGTTCCCAAAATGTCCCGTCGCGTAAGCTCTGCCATGTCGTCCGCTCCTTGCCGGGCTCGGGTGGGAGTCTCCGGTTTGGAACCCGCGCACCCCGATCACGGTAGACTACCGAGCCCCGCATTCGGCGACAAGCGAACGCCGAGTCCAGGGCGGCGTGTGCCGGACGAGTATTTCGCTAGTTTTCATGTAGCGTCCGGGCTCTGTCCCGGACGAATATTCGCGCGGCTTCAACGGCCGAGACGGGGCCCCGCACCGGCCGAAGCGTAGCGGCCGACGGCTCGTCGGCCGACGGTTCCTTACTGCGCCGGGCGAAACCGGGCGGACTGAAGTCCGCGGCTCTTCGGGCACCCGATGTAGCGGCCGGGCCCCGCACCGGCCGCCACATTCTGCTTGGCCCTCGCTGGCGCTTCGGGTTCGGATGGGGTCGGGGTGCCGCCCGGGGTTGGTTACTCGGCAATCAAGCCCTCCAGAATCAGGCTGCCGAACTGGTCACCTTCGGAGAGCGGCTGCGAACACGAGGTGTGGAAGTTCAGTGTTTGCAGAAGATTGTCGCTCAGATCGAAGATGTGGACCCAGGTGTTGGCTTTCAGCTTGTTCTTGCCCGCGTTGGCGGCATCGATCTCAAACGTCTCATCCAGTGCAACCTGCCCATCGAACCAGATCCGGGCGTCCGCGGCCCCGGGATCCTCCTTGTCGCTCGCTCTGATACGCACCGGCGACGCGCCCGCCGGATCCCCTTCGCACGAGACCTTGTCGGGATTCTGCGAATGCTGGCTCGCGTCGCAACCATCACCGGTGTAACGCATGGTGAGGACCTTCGGCTTGGCGCCGCCGGCGCAGTACTGGCCGTCGACCGGTCCGCCTTGCTGCGTGCATTCGAGGAACCTGAGGCTGCCGAACTGGTCACCCGCTGACAGCGGCTGCGAGCAGGAGGTGTGGAACTTGAGCGTCTGTAGAAGCGTGAGGTCACCTTGCGCGGATATTTCGAAGACGTGGACCCAGGTGTTGGACTTCAGCTTGCGTTTGCCCGCCGTCGCGGCGTCGATCACGAATATGCCATCGTCGATCATGAGGTCCACTGGCCCGTCGAACCAGATCTTGGCATGGTGGCGGTTCGGGTCGCGTTTGTCACTCGCGCGGATCCAGACGACTTCTGGCAGCACGGGCGGCGGATCCGCCTCGTCGCACAGGACCTTGCGCGGGTCCTGCGAGTTCTGCGACGCGTCGCAGTTCTGCGCGGTGTACTGCATCGTGACGGTTTGCAGCTTGTTTCCGCTATCGCAACAATCCTCGGCCTGGGGAGGTGGTATGAGCGCGGTGACCGTTGCCGACGCCGTCCTCTCACAGGTGATGGCGGATCCCCAGTCGGCAGTCACCGCGACGATGTTGGTGGTGGTGTCGAACACCAAGGCCGTCAGCGTGATTTCCACCGTCTCGCCGGGGGCGATCTCGTCGATCGGGCCGCCCGCCATGTCGCCGAACGCTTCATCGATGACCACAACGTTGTGGGCGGTTACGCCGCTGTTGTTGGTGATGGTGTAGGTGTATTCGACCTCGACACCCAGCGACCCCGACGTGCCCTTGTTCGTCTCCATGCCGAAGATCTGGATGGCGCCGAATTGGTCGCCGAGTTCCAGCGGCTGGGAGCACGAGGTGTGAAACTCGATATCCTGCAGCTGGTTCCCGTCGGCGTCGAAGATGCGCACCCGCGTGGCGGAGTCCAGCTTGCCCTTGCCGGCATTGGCCGCCGCGGCGAAAACCGTGCCGCCGAGCGGAACGCCCTCCACGTCGGCCCAGACCCGATTCCCGTTGCGGTTGGTGACCAGAATTCGAACCGGCTCGGCGTCGCCCGCGTCACCCGCGCAACTGACCTTGTTAGCGTTCTGGGAATGGTCGCTCTGCGAACAGTCGCCGCCGGTGTAACGGAGCTCGAGCGTGACGAGCTTGCCATCACAGGCCAGGCCGGTTGGCAGCAGGAACTCGGTGAGGCACTCGTCGCCCGGCTCCTCATAGACTACTTCGCCGCCCCCGGTCGTGATCATGCCGAACACGAACATGCTCCCGAACTGATTGCCGGGCGCCAGGGGCTGCGAGCAGGAGATATGGAAGCTGAGGTCCTCAATCAGCAGATCGGGTTCGTTCGGTTCGCCGCTGGGCGCGAAGATCTGCACCCGCGTCTCGGCTCGGAAGTGGTCGTCACCCGCATTTGCGGCGGCAGCGACGATCTCACCGTCCAAAGGCACGCTGGGAACATCGGCGTAAACTTTATCTCCGTTGTTGTTGGTCACCACGATGCGCACCGGCTCCGCCGACGCCGCGTCACCTTCGCAACTGACCTTGCTCGGATTCTGGTTGTGCTCGGTGGCCGCACAGCCTTCGCCGGTGTATCGCAGCGAAAGCTGGGTCACCTTGCCGTAGCAGGCGTTGCTGCTGGGCGGCGGGGGGACGACGCAAGCCGTTTTGGTGACGTCCAGGCAACGGAACGCGCCGACGTGGCCTTTGGCCTCGCCGGAGAAATCCTCGGTGAAATCACCGACGAAGCTCGATTCTTCGCTCTGCAAGGTGAGACCGAGCGAGGTTGCGCCGAACAAGGGCTCCAACTGCCCACCGGTCAGTTCAAACACGAAGTCGAAGAAATCGGTGGACGCACCCGTGTCCTGATACCCAAAGGCGACCACCTCGCCGGTAATCAGCGTTCCCGAGTACTCCGGCGTTCCATCGCCGTCCATATCGATGACACCCTCGATCAGCAGATCGGGGCCGGCGAGGCCGCCCAGCAACTCGCCGGAGCCGCTGACGCGGATGGCGAGTTCGAGATGCCTCGGGGTGGTTATGAATATCGGTGGAGGCGCGCCTTCCCACAGCGTCAGCGGAACCGCGTCAACGGCCAGGTTACCACCGTCGTCGATCGGGTACGGTGACGCGTGCGGGGGGCCAAAGCTGCCACCCAGTTGGAGGACTTGGTAGGGCGTATCGTATTGCAGCAGTCCGCCACTATTGAAGCTGATGATCGGCACGCCGAGCGGGACACCGACCAACTCGGCCCGGGCGCTCCCCATTACCAGGAGAACGGTTAGACATCCGACGGCGACCACCATGGGCTTGCTTCTCATCTTCCTTCCTCCAAAGAACGTCGCTAAGACGGGCGCTGCGGCGAGAGCCTTATATTCTCCGCCAGTTATCTGGTGTGCCCCTGGCCACGATCAGCCTATGAAGCGCCACGACCTCCAGATAGCCGTCCGCGACATTGCCAGCAGCGTTGTCGCCGACTCTGGAATCTGGCCCGGATCCGACACCCCCTTCAGTTCGATGCGAGAGGCAATCGTGTAGGTGTGCGGTACCCGGCACTTTCGTAGCGAGCCGCCACCCCTTGCTTGCAGCCTGGTCGCCCGCTGCGCCGCCGGGCGACGTGACACTCGATCGTAGGCCCGCAAGTTCGTGGGATGCAAGAAAAACGGAGTGGTATCACAGTTGGAACTGCCCCCCGCTTCCGGTTCTGATAAGCCAGAGCGGTGTCAGCAACTCTGTAGCGGCCGAGCCCCGTATCGGCCGTGGACGTCGACGTCCCGTGCGGGGCCCGGACGCTGCAGGGAAAGTGAAACCGATCCGGTCGCAAGGTCCGGAGAAACACGCCCAACCCAGCCGGAACAAACGGTCGCGGCCGTCCTTACAGCGTGGTCAGCGCAGCAGACTGCCGCCCGCTTTGGCGGACGCGCGTGGTTATAGGCGGTCACCTACTAACGGGAGCGGACATGGTTGAACGTCATGCTGAGCGAAGCGAAGCATCTTGCCGCGTTCTCAAGCAGATTCCTCGCTGCGCTCGGAATGACAACGTTCGACATTTCCCGCTCGGAGGAATATGTAATCCCGCCATCCCACTATTCGGGGATGAAGTCCTCCAGAATCAGGCTGCCGAACTGGTCGCCCGGGTTCAGCGGCTGCGAACAAGATGTGTGGAACTCGACCGTTTGCAGCAGCGTGTCATTCAGATCGAAGATGTGCACCCAGGTGCTCGCCCGCAGCTTGTTCTCGTTGGCGTTGGCGGCGTCAATATCGAACAACGCGTCGAGTGCAACTTGACCGTCAAACCAGACCTTAGCGCGGGGGTCATCAGGATTTTCCTTGTCGCTGGCCCTGATCCGCGCCGGCGTCGTGAACAGGGGATCGCCGTCGCACGAGACCTTGTCAGGAGCCTGAGAATGCTGGCTGGCGCTGCAATCCTCGCCGGTGTACCGCATGGTCAGCAGGCTTGGGTCGCCGCAATCGCACCAGCACGGCGGCGGCTCGGCTACCGTGATGGTGGTCGACGCGGTGTCCTGGCAGATCACATTCGGTGGCAGGTTTCCGGTCACGGTGACCGTGTTGGTAGTCTCCTCGGCGACGACTACCACGAGCGTCAGGATCACAGTCTCGCCGGGGCCGAGCGACACGAGCGGGCTGCCCGGAACGGCCCCGTGGGTGTCATCGATGACCGTGACGTCGATCAGGGCGGCGTTGCTGTTGTTAGTGATCGTGTACGTGTACTCCACCTCGGAGCCCCATGACTGGGTCCCACCCTCGGTGGTCTCCATGGAGAAGACGAACACGCTTCCGAACTGATTGCCCAGGTTCAGCGGTTGAGAGCAGGAGGTGTGGAACTTGATGAGTTGGAGCACGGTGTCGTTCGAGTCAAAAACGTGGACCCACGTGTTGGCCTTGAGCCACGGCTCGCCCCCATCCGCCGCCACCAGCGTGAACAGCTCATCGAGGACGACCGGCCCGTCGAACCAGACCTTGGCGTTGCCGGCGTCAGGATCTTCCTTGTCGCTGGCGCGGATTCTCACGAGCGGCTCGAACAGCGGGTCGCCGTCACAGAAGACCTTGTCCGGAGCCTGCGTGTGATTGCTCGCGCTGCAATCCTCGCCGGTGTACCGCAACGTCAGCGTCTCGACCTTACCTTGGCAGTTGTCGTATCCCGGGAATGGAATCTCGGTGATACAGGGGTCGCTGCTTCCGCCGCCGGGGTTGCAGTCCAACTCTCCGCTCTGATCGACGATGCCCTCGAGCAGCCAGTCGTTGATCAGGGTCGGCTCATTGTTCTTGCCGTTACCCTGCGGCATGCCGCAGTCCTCGGGGCCGTTCATCTCCGGGTCGGAGCAGGACACGTGGAACTTCGACTCGCCGAGCTTATTGTCGGTGCCGGCCTCGAAGATCTCCCAGAACACGTCGTTGGGCGAGCCGGTGTAGCCGCTCACCGAGAGCTCGTCGCCGACCAGGATGTCGTCGACGTCGGCCAGCAGTTCGCTGCCCACCGAGCCCTTCCAGGCCTTGACCCGACAACCAGCCAGTAGACACGGGCATCGGTGAATGGCGTATCAAGCCCAGTCCCGTAAAAT
>SDBT01015084.1_pt1 | contig 12296 bp, 7 predicted proteins | sample 2277101 | NCBI WGS metagenome assembly SDBT01 (sample SAMN10404973, study PRJNA504765) | marine sediment metagenome | isolation source: marine sediment core GS10_PC15, 103 cmbsf | place: Arctic Ocean: Southern Knipovich Ridge | collected 2010
AATACTTTTTAACTTCTGTGCCTATTGAAATAGTTATTTCGAAATTATGGCGTCGTACCCAAGTGGTCCAAGGGAGCAGTTTGCAAAACTGTCATTCGCCGGTTCGAATCCGGCCGACGCCTCAATACTGCCCGGGTGGTGGAATTGGTAGACACAAGGGACTTAAAATCCCTCGAGTGATGAGCTCGTGCCGGTTCAAGTCCGGCTCCGGGTACTACCGCAAGTTGCTGATATTTAAGCAGGTAGGGATAAGAAGGGAAGCGTAAATACTTCCCTTTTTTATTTTCCAAAAATGACAAAATATGCCATAATATGACATATTGAGACACAAAATTGTGATACTTTCGTGATACCTAATTCTAACCATTTTCATTTTTTCAACGGTTTTTAGAATTTCAACTTACTTAGACCGGGGTAGGGTGTTGTGATGAGACAACCTCACACACAATCCTAAATAATTTTTTAGAATTATTTTTGTAAATATATGTTGATTCTACTATGTAATCAAAATCCTATTTAAAGGAGCTGTTGGTAAGCAGGAGAAACATCCCCCTTGCACCATGAACATGGCTTATGAATGGGACTTCCTTTACATTGAGTACATTCTATCTTCCCACATTTTTTACAAATTACTCCATCGTAAAGAGCGGGAAGTGTGCCAATCGTCATATAATTTATTAATCAAAGGAGATTGGTAACAATTTATTACAAGATATGTGATTCTAATCAATAGAATATGTATATTCAAGAAATTATTGTATTGATATTTGTTGAACATTATTCAATCGTTGACTAATCAAGCAGGATCAAGATTCCGGGTGCATTTGTATACTTAGGACAATTGTTGGGAGGACTTATTATGAGCAAACTGAACCAATCAAAGATAATGGAGGGTGGATGTTTATGCGGCGCGATTCGCTATCAGGTTAATGAGAAACCGCGTCATACCGCTAACTGTCACTGTCTACACTGCCAAAGATCGAGTGGAGCACCATTCATAACATGGATGGAGTTTCATCCTTCCAAATTCAAGTTTGTATCTGGAGTGCCATCCCAATACGAATCACGGCCACCAGTGACTAGACAGTTTTGTGGGCTGTGTGGATCTCAACTGACGTATCAGCATGCTGATGAACCCGGGGAAATTCATGTGACAGCCTGTAGCTTAGACAACGTAGAAGTCATTAAACTTGAGGATCACATATGGTGTGTTCGAATGGTGCCATGGTTGAAGATAAATGATGGACTTCGGCAGTATAAATACTTATACAGTGATTTCAAAAATCCCCAAAGGCGTTAATACAATAGGTGATTTATTTATGGGGTGTTTTGTCTCAAAAACGCATGCAAAAACAAACGGGCTAATTTAGGTGTCTCAAAAACGGCGGTTTTTGAGAATTTCAATTTGCTTGAACGTAAAATCTATTATTATTGATAATAAGACTATTTTATTGTATAATTTATACACTATTAACAAGTAAAAGGATACAAGATTGAGAATTATTTACACAATAATTGTTGATATTTACTCTATATTTTCTATTGGTTTTCTGATTACCTTTTTTCTTGTTAATATTGCCTTTACCCAAGAAATAGAGCAACTGGAAGAAGAACTGTTATTTTTCGCACGCGAAGAGATTACAGTTACAGCAACAAAGCATGAACAAAGAGTTGTAGAAGCACCCGCGACTGTACGTATAATTACTATGGAACAAATTAGGGAGAGAGGATATCTTACTCTTGAAGAAACACTTTCTGATTTACCCGGATCTCAATTCCGTAACATCGTCGGATTCAACAGTTATGTATTTCTTCGGGGAGTACCAAGTCAGAATAATTTAATATTAGTGCTGGTTGATGGAATTCAGATTAACGAACTTAATTCCGGTGGATTTTATGGCGGAGGTCAGTTCAACTTATTCAATGTAAAGAGAATTGAAATAGTTTATGGTCCAGCTTCCGTACTGTATGGTACGAATGCAGTGTCAGGGATAATAAACATAATTACAAACGATCCTAAAGACATTGATAAAGCCCATGCCAGTATTCTTGTAGGCAATTTTGGAACAAGGAATATAGATTTCAGATATGGTCATTATAATCAGGAAAATGATTTTGGATTAAGTATATCCGGGATGTTTAAACAGAGTGAAAAAGCTGATCTGGGAGGTGAAAAAGGCGATAATAATTGGACTAATGAAATGGAAAATTTTGAGGATGACTTATCTTTTGATGGAAAATTAACATATAAAAATTTCAGTTTGGGGATGGTATTTCAAGATAAGCAATCTTCTAGAACAACAAATTATCGTACCGTTAATAACAAATATTTGGATCGTGGTACACATTGGCATATCAAATTCTTCAATGGCTACCTGAAGCATTATTATGATGCGTATAAGATGTGGTCGTTATCTTCACAGTTGTACTATAGGAACGCGACTGTTATGAATAATACCATTGCCTATATCGATAATAGTGCACAGGTTGGGTACTATCGACCAAACGACCTGATCGGCTTTGAGTCTATAATCAACTATACGCCAAGCGAAAAACTCAACTTAATCGGTGGGATAGTTTTTGAAAAGGAGAATTTGGCGCAAGGATTCTCTAAAACGTGGAGTGATTCCCCGGATAAAAAGCCACCCGTACCCCCTAAACCAAATATGGATAACAACAGCCTGCAAAGCTTCTACCTACAGATTCAGTACTTGTTGCTAGAATCCGTGCAACTGACTACTGGTGTACGTTTCGATAACAGCAGTGTATATGATCAGGTGTTAACTCCTATGATGAGTCTGGTTTACAACAAGAATCGCCTAACAACAAAGCTACTATATACGGAGGCGTACCGAGCTCCGAAGCCGTGGGATTATAACTGGGGCGATAAAAATCCAGATCTTGAGCCGGAATCAATAAGGTCGATGGAGATATTTTTGGCTTACAATATCCTTAACAATCTGCGTGCGGAAGCAGTGGTGTACCAGAATATTATTTATGACATTTTTGATAATACCAATCAAAACAAATGGATCAACCGTGGTAAGCTGGAGACAGATGGCTTCGAGTTGTCTCTGAATTATTATGGAACTAAATTCACGCCATACATAAACTATACTTATAATAATTCCCGGGACGACAACGGTAAATTGGTCCCAGAGATAGCTTACCATAGTGTTAATACAGGATTACTATACGCCTGTACAAGTAAATTAAAATTCAACATCAGCGGTAATTATTTTGGAAGACGAAAGAATCCACAACTCATACCCGTCACCGGTAAGGATACCGTAAATCCTGCTTTCATTGTGAATTCAGTTCTAACATACTCAGATTTTCATAATTTGGATATTCAATTGATAGGTAAAAATGTCTTTGATACGAAATATTATCATACGTCGAACCGTCCGGTATCACGATTCCGTCAGCCCCAAAGAACAATGATGCTGAGAATTGAATATAAATTTTAAGGTTTATTACACAAGCATGACCAACATGAGAAAAATAATCATTCTTTCGGTAGTTCTTCTCAGCTTTATTTTCAATAGTTGTGAGCGAAAAGCATCCCCCCAAAGGCGTATTGTTAATCTAACCTATTGGTCATCATCAAATCCTGAGGAAATCAAAATGGCCCGGATCCAGGTGGCTGAATGGAACCAAGCTCATCCAAAGATTCAAGTATCTTTAATACCACTTCCCGAGGACCGTCCTGCTGAAGAAATTATCCAGACTGCAATTGACGATGGTACCACGCCCGACGTATGCTCCAATATCTGGCCGGGAGCAGCACCCCAATTCGTTGATGCGAGAGGATTGATCGCTGTCGATAGATTCGAGGATTTTGTGGAAGTAATGAGAGATCGGACACCGTTACAGATGATACATTCCCTGCGGCATCAAGATGGTCGTATTTATCAGGTGCCGTGGAAAGGGAATCCCATTATGATGGAATACAATGTTAGACTTTTAAACGAAACTGACATTGAAAAACCTCCGCAAACATATTCGGAATTTCTTAAGGCCTCGAAAAAATTGACTAGGGATACCAACGGGGATGGAAAGATCGATCAATGGGCTTGCGATCCATCCCCAACCGGTGTTTGGTGGAAACGATATTTCGACTTCTATACTCTTTATATTGCTGCGTCCAAGGGCCAAATATTACTTAAGGATGGGAGAGTGAACTTTAATAATGAAGAAGCCGTTAAAGTTTTTGAGTTCTGGAAGGAGGGATATAAACATAACTATTTTCCTAAAAATGTTTTTAAACAAAATATCTTTATTGAAGGGAAAATTGCTTTTCACATTACCGGTCCCTGGAACATAGCTGATATCGAGGAAAACAAACCCGCAGGATTCGATTATGATGTTGTTCCGATTCCCATTCCAGATAATCATCAGGGACCGATTTATACCTATCGAGACAGCAAAAACATTTCCATTTTCAGTAACACTTCTTATCCCCAAGAAGCGTGGGAGTTCGTTAAATATCTGATCAGCAAAGAGAATGACCTTCGTTTACTAAAAATGTGTAACCAAATTCCGTTACGCAAAGATTTGCTCACCGATCCTGAACTTAAGGAATATTTCCAGAATAATCACATGATGAAGAAATTCGTTGCGCAAGCAGTTTACACCAGATCGGTGGATAACTCCCTTCATTTACAGGAAATCTTTGAAATCATTTCAGATGAGTTTTTAACTAGCGCAATCCAAGGGAAAAAGAGTTCTCAACAGGCCATCGAGGATGCAACACAAAGGGCAAAAAAGATATTGGGAGAGGGTGGTGATAAATTCCAGTAAACAAAAATATCAACTGAATAAAGGTAATTATATTTCTTACTATAAAAGTAGGATGATGAATAATTCAAAATGTTATATGTTAACTCAATCTTTAGAAATTGTTAAGAATTGGGCGCTATTGAATCCGTATTAAATGAAATTCAAATCTTCTATTATTATTTTTTCTTTTTTATGTTTCATTCCCTCCCCTGTTACTTCCCAGGCTTTGGAAGTAGCAATCATCAAAAGCAGGGACATTAAGCCTTACCGGGTGGTTTCCGATGGATTCAGGATGATAATTGAAGCTTCGATCATAGAATATGATATGGAAGGCGACATGAATAAAGGTAAGGAAATAACGGAGAAAATTAAAGCTGACAGACCTGATTTAATACTTGCTATAGGTACTAAAGCAGCTTTGGTAGCTTATCAGGATATAAAAAATGTGCCTATTGTATTCGTTATGGTTTCAAGACCTGAAGTCTATGGTTTGATTGGTGAAAATATTACTGGTGTATCTCTGAACATACCGTCTTACGATCAATTAAAAATCATGAAATCTGTTTTGCCTGGGATTAAAAATGTTGGTATAATTTACAATCCTAAAATATCAGGGGAAATTGTAGCGATAGCGGAAAAGGAGGCCAGTCGACTGGATCTGGAATTAATTACAGGAAAAGTTAATTCTGTGAAAGATATTCCACAAACAATACGACGTCTGAAGGGATCAATAGATGCCTTGTGGATGGTTATGGACGAGACCGTTGTTGACCCCAAAGCGTTAAAACATATCCAGTTGTTCACCATACGGAATAAAATTCCTTTTATGGGGCTCTCTGTTAGATTTGTTCAAGATGGAGCCCTATTGGCACTTACCAGCGATTATCGAGATATGGGAAGACAAGCAAGTGAAATGGCGAATCGGATAATTTTGGGTGAATCTACCAGCGATATACCAATATCCTCACCTGAAAAATTAATGCTCGTACTGAATCTAAAAACAGCCAAAATAATCGATGTAAACTTTCCACCGGACGTAATCTCCACGGCGGTAAGAATATATGAATAAAATAGAGATTAGGAGTTTATCTATATGAGATTCGGATTACGGTTCAAATTTATCACTATCATTTTCGCTTCGGTAGTCCTGGTTGCGGGACCCTTTTTGTGGTTTTTTATATCACAACAGAGAACACTCCTTACCGATGAACTGGTGGAAAGGGGTAAAATACTCTCCGAAAATTTAGCACGCAGTTCTGAGTATGGAATTCTGACTGAAGATAAAGTGCTACTACGTCAGTTAATTAAGAGTGTTGAGCAAAATAAAGACCTCATTTACGTTGAAATAATGAGTGCAACGGGGAAAATACTGACTAGCTATTATCCATTGGGCAATCCTAAAGTTGAGATGACAAAAAAAGATCTGAGTGAGGGGAAATTAATCATTAATTACACAACTTCCTTGGCTGGGGAACCCATTTATGATTTTTTAATTCCCGTTTGGTTACAGACCATAGAAGAAGCTGAAAGTGATTGGTTTATCGAAAAGGAACCGGAAGAAATAACAGAAGCAAAGGAAACTAAAACCGATAAGATAGGATTTGTACACCTTGGTATTGGCTTAAAAAGCACTTATAGTAATATTGATCGAATGCGGAATTTTAGCATTTTAACTATTGGTTTAGCATATGTTCTCTTAGCAATTATCTTTTCGTTATTTTTGAATCAAGTGGTTGTCAAACCCATTCAACGATTTACAAATAGAGCGGAAACTATCGCAGCCGGGGATTTTGAACAGAAGATTAAGATTAGAAAAAGCGATGAAATTGGGCAATTAGCCAATTCTTTTGACCGCATGGCCGAAAAGCTCAAAAAGGACATTGACATAATAAAGGATTCTGAAAAGAAGATAAAAAGTTTGGCAAAATTTCCCTCGGAAAATCCCAATCCTATCCTTCGAGTTGATTTAAACGGCGTCCTAATTTATGCCAATGAGGCAGCCTTATCAATCTTTTCGAACTGGAAATTGCAGGTTGGGCAAGCCGTTCCAGAGGTATTACAAGAATTGACACAAGAGGTAGAAGGACCTTTAGTCAGGAAGTCGGACATTCAGTATGGGGAGCGCATTTTTTCGGTCACCACTGTATTTTTGCTGAACTCTGAATATGTTAACATATACGCTGATGATATTACAGAGCGCAAGAAGGCTGAAGAAGAAATCAACTTTCTCGCCCATTCAATTAAAAATATAACCCAGAGTGTTTGCATTACGGATTTGGAGAATAATTTAATTTTTGTCAACGACGCCTTTCTTAAAACATATGGTTATAAGGAATTTGAACTTATCGGGAAGAATATCAATATTATTCGTTCGAAGAAAAATCCAACAGAAATTTTAGAAAAAATAAAACCTGAGACTCGTAAAGATGGCTGGCAAGGTGAACTAATAAACAAAAGAAAGGATGGGAGTGAATTCCCAACTTTTCTTTCCACATCAACTTTGCGTGATGAGTATGATAAACCCATAGCATTAGTGGGAGTAGCTACAGATATTTCCAAGCGTAAGCAGACTGAAGAAGAACTGAGTAAGTATAGGCAAAATCTGGAAGAACTAGTTGAAGAACGGACAGGTAAGTTGGAAGAAAAGACGGTAGAACTTCAACAGGCAAACATCCAATTACAGGAAGCAGATCGTATGAAATCATTTTTTCTTGCTAATATGAGTCATGAATTAAGAACTCCATTAAACTCAATAATTGGATTCTCAGGACTTTTATTAATGGGAATTCCTGGCGATCTTAATGCTGAGCAAAACAAACAACTCAAAAAGGTAAAGAATAGTGCCCAACACCTTTTAAGTTTAATTAATGATATTTTGGATATTTCTAAAATAGAAGCTGGTAAGACCGATATATTTATAGAGGAATTTTATTTTGATGAAGTGTTACAAGAAGTAGTTGATACGGTTTCACCTCTTGTGAATAAGAAGGGAATTGATTTATTATATGATACTAAGGAGAAAAATATAATCTTAAGTGACAGAAGACAGGTGAAACAGGTATTAATAAATCTCGTTGACAATGCTATCAAATTCACGGAAAAAGGGAGTGTAAAAATTGGATATAGAGTGTTAAAAAATAAAAATTTGGAGGTGCGAGTAATTGATACTGGGATTGGTATAAAAAAGGAAGATATTAGTAAGCTGTTTGGTTTTTTTCAACAGGTTGATATGTCCTCTACAAAAAAACATGAAGGAACTGGGTTGGGTTTATATCTATCTAAAAAGTTAGTTACTATGTTAGGTGGTAATATGTCCGTTAAGAGTGAGTATGGTAAGGGTAGTGATTTTACTTTTATTCTTCCAATTAAATATAAGGAAAGCGAATAAATGAAAAAAATACTTGTAGTTGAAGATAATGAAAACAATCTCTATATGATGAAATTCCTTTTGGAGAAAAACGGATATAAAGTGGTAGAAGCCGTAGACGGTATTGAAGGTGTGAAAGTAGCGGTTATTGAGAAACCGGATCTAATTTTAATGGATATGCAATTACCGTTGCTTGATGGCTATGAAGCAACAAAAAAAATCAAAGCTATCGAAGAAATAAGCAAGATCCCTATCATTGCCGTAACTTCTTATGCAATGGTCGGAGATAAGGAAAAAACGCTGAAAGCCGGTTGTAATGCTTATATCGAAAAACCTATTAATCCTGAGACATTTTTAGCAGAAATTGAGAAATATTTCTAAAGAAAGAGGTGTACAATGAAGATACTTATAATTGACGATAAAGAAGAGAATCTATATTTTCTAGAGAGTTTATTAAAAGCCTCGGGCTATAATGTAATTACTGCTGTAAATGGTAAAGATGCATTAGATAAGCTCCACAATGATAGTATCGAAATGATCATTTCCGATATCTTAATGCCCGAAATGGATGGATTTCAACTTCTTAAACATGTAAAGGATGATAATAAATTAAAGGATATTCCATTTGTTTTTTATACTGCAACATATGTTGATAAAAAAGATATGGAATTTGGTTTAAAACTAGGTGCAGTTGAATACATTAAGAAGCCCACCGATCCCGAAGTATTCTTGGCCACCATACATGGTATAATCAGAGATGTTGATTCAGGTAAGTTAAAACCTAAAAAGCCCTCACTAGTGGAAAATAAAGAAATCTTCAAACTTTATAGTAGTCGATTAATACAGAAGCTAGAGAAAAAAATGCTGGACCTGGAAAAAGAAGTAACAGAACGTAAGAGGATAGAGGCAGCGCTCAAGGAGCGTATGAAAGAACTGCGATTTCTTTATAGTACTACGGAGATTGCCGGAAGGCCAAAGATCACTTTGGATGAAATATATCGTGAATCGGTAAATCAGATTCCTCCGGGCTGGCAGTATCCAGAGATCACAGGTGGATGTATCACGATAGATGGAAAAGTTTACAAAACAAGAAATTTCAAGGAAACGAAATGGATGCAGAGAGAAGATATTCATGTAAGAGCTGAAATCATTGGAACGATTGAGGTTTGTTATCTGCAAGAAAAACCGGATGAATACGAAGGTCCTTTTCTTAAAGAGGAGAGTGAATTGATAAAGAATTTTTCAAAGCAATTGGGTGGACATATCGCACGCATACAGGATGAAGAAGCATTAAGAAGCTCGGAAGAAAGATTGAAATTAATATTTGAAAATGCTCCGGATGCTATTTATTTGGTTGACCTTAAGGGAACTTTCATTGATGGAAACAAAACTGCTGAAGATTTAATGGGCTATAAAAAAGAAGAATTGATTGGAAAAAGTTTTTTAAAACTTAAACTCTTATCTACGAAGGAACTGCTTAAAGCGTCGAAGCTTTTGATGAAAAGTGTTAAGGGTAAAGGTACAGGTCCTGATGAATTTCTTCTAAATCGCAAGGACAGTAGTCAGGTTCCGGTAGAGATCAGTACTTATCCTATGAAAATCAAAAACAAAATTGTGGTTCTTGGAATTGCGCGTGACATAACCGAGCGTAAGCAATCAGAAATTAAACTTCGTGAAAGCGAAGAACGATTTAGAAAATTATTTGATTCAGCTCATGATGCATTAATGACACTTAATCCTCCAACATGGAAATTCACTTCAGGAAATCCTTCTATAATGAATATGTTTAAAGTTAAAAATGTTAAAGAATTTTTAACATATGGTCCTTGGGATATTTCCCCGGAGAAGCAACCTGATGGAAGATTATCCTCTGAGAAAGCTAAAGAAATGATAGATATAGCAATGACTAAAGGTTCAAACTATTTTGAGTGGACACATAAAAGAATAAATGGGGAATCATTTCCCGCTACGGTTTTATTAACAAAAATACAATTAAAAGATGAAACTTTCCTACAAGCAACTGTAAGGGATATTACTAAGCGCAAGAAAATAGAAGAAGATCTGATAAAGTATCAGCAGCACCTGGAAGAACTGGTAGAAGAACGTACTGCTAAACTGGAAACAGCTAATAAAGAACTTAAAGCCTTTTCTTATTCCGTATCACACGATCTGCGGGCTCCACTGCGTGCCATAGACGGTTTTACTGACATTCTAATGGAAGAGTATGTGTCTAAATTAGATGAAGAAGGAAAACGTCTTGGAAATAATATCCAAGATAATGCCAAGAAAATGGGTAGACTCATTGATGACCTGCTGGCCTTCTCACGCGTAGGACGGGCATCAATGACAAGCACCAAAATTGACATGAAAAATATGGTCAAAGCCATGTACCATGAAGCGACAAGTGTTGATGAGCGAAAACGAATCAAATTTAATCTTGCTGAGTTAGTACCAATAGAAGGCGATCCTAATTTGATGCGACAGGTGTGGATGAATCTCATATCAAATGCAATAAAGTTTTCGTCTCAACGCAAGCAAGCAGTAATTTCTGTTACCTCTAAGGAAGAAAAGAATAAAGTAACTTATTGTATCAAAGACAATGGCGCCGGATTTAATATGAAGTATGTGGATAAACTTTTTAGTGTATTCCAGCGGTTGCATAGTGAAACAGACTTAAGGGTACTGGCATAGGATTATCATTGGTACAGCGCATAATTCACCGCCATGATGGAAAGGTTTGGGCAGAAAGTAAGCTAGATAAAGGCGCCTCGTTTTACTTCTCTCTATCAAAAAAATGAGAAATTAACGATGGATCATAAATAATATGACAGAAGTAGACAGTAATGGACATAGTGTAGCACAGTTGTAGTACACTTTAAAAATGTCTCCTTGTAAAACACTGTCTTCACAAGGCAGATGTCGGGAGTTCGAATTTCTCAACGCCCACCCTCTGTAAACCCCATTTTAATCTCCATGCAAAAGATGTTGGATTTGTTTGAATCCCAAGCCATTGAGTGATTTTTTGTGAAAAACAATTGACAACCTTATTATATATTATTTAAAATTACCGCAATTGATTGCGTAAATAATGAAAGAAACAACGCCAACAACCCTTCAAATTATAGCCGACACAATTTATGTATCATGCTCAACGGTTTCCCGAGTATTAAATAATAAATGGAAGAAGTTTGGAATAAGCCAGATTACTGCCGATAAAATCATTTCTCAGGCAAAGAAATTACACTACATAAAAAATGTGGGGGCTTTGATTCTGATACTATCATTATTTTTGTCGTTCACTTGGGGCGGAACAACCGGCAAGATTACAGGTCGAGTTACCGATAAGGTAATCGGTGAAGATCTCATTGGGTGCAATGTTATTGTGGTAGGGGAAGGAATAGGAGCCGCAACGAATTTAAATGGACACTATTATATTTTAAACATACCTCCCGGAACGTATACTGTTAAGTGCATGATGATTGGCTATACCAATGTCAGCTACACTAACGTTATTGTCAATGCTGATTTTACTACCACCATAGATTTTCAACTCACTACTACCGTCATTGCCGGTGAGGAAATCACCGTTTTTGCGGAAAAACCTATTATCACAAAGGATCTTACCTCTTCAAGGGCGACTATCAGCGGTGAGACCATTTCCGAAATGCCTGTTGAAGAAATTGGGGACGTTCTGGAACTGCAGGCAGGGATCGTGAGAGGTAGTGATAATAAAATTCATATCCGCGGAGGTAGAGCGAGTGAAGTCGTTTACCTTATTGATGGTATTTCTGTGAGTGATCCCTTTTCGGGTGATATATCAGTGGAAGTGGAAAACAACGTTGTACAGGAACTTACGGTAGTTAGCGGTACATTTAATGCAGAGTACGGAAGAGCTATGTCAGGTATTATTGAAATTATCACAAAGGATGGAGGTCAGGAATTATCAGGAAACATTTCAACATATTTAGGGGATTATTTGAGTTTCGATGATGACCTATTTTGGAATATTAATAATATTAGTCCCGATGGTTTAACGAATATACAAGTAAGCCTAGATGGACCCATTCCAGGATTTGGAAAAAAGTTAACTTTTTTTGCTACTGGTAGATTTTACAGTGATAAAGGATGGTTGTATGGAAAAAGGTGG
>SDBT01015085.1_pt1 | contig 12295 bp, 13 predicted proteins | sample 2277101 | NCBI WGS metagenome assembly SDBT01 (sample SAMN10404973, study PRJNA504765) | marine sediment metagenome | isolation source: marine sediment core GS10_PC15, 103 cmbsf | place: Arctic Ocean: Southern Knipovich Ridge | collected 2010
GAGGTTGTTTTCCAGGCACGCCCGGAGAAAGGAGCCAGTAGGCAAGCCGCGCTCGAGGTAGCGCGTCATGCCAGGCTGGAGGTGGACGGGGAGTTTCGAAACGTCGGTCATGCGGGCACCTCGCCATTCATAACCCGGAGCTGGTGCTCTTGCTCGGCTTGCCGGCCAAGTTGGTAGCCGATGGAGAGTAGAACCGTCAGGAATACGCCCCTCCCGACGCCATTGTTATCCGGGACCGGCAGCGTCATTAGCTCCGCGAATGTGATCGGATCGCGCTGGATCAGACTGGCCGTCATGTCTCGTACCCCGTTATAGCCGCCCTCGAGGAACACCGCGACGGCCTTTGAGACACCCTCGCCATCGTCCAGCGCGCCGAAGACAACCAAGGCGTCGCCCAGCGTTTGAGCGTCGAATTTCATGCGGCCTCCAATTCCTTGAGTTCGTGGTAGGCGTCGAGCACCATCGCCACGCCCTTGCCGATCGTTTCGTAGTGCTGTCGCTTGTCCGACGTGCCGAGGGCACTCAGCCACGACCGGACGATGTAGCGCACGTCACCCGGGGCCGCGTCCTGCCGACGCCAGTACCGCAGTTGGTCCATGCTGGCGTTCAGCTCGTCTGGTCGCGCTCGGTTGAGTTCGTCCAGGAAGTCGCTGAAATCCCAGTGGTTACGCAGTCCCATGACGCGCTGAACGTCGTTGTCGAACGGGCTTTGCGCCACTCGTGCGCCAATATTGGCGTTCGCGCCAGAATTGGCCATTGAGTGGTCAACCCGGGCGGCTCCATGCTGCGGGGGTGCAGTCATTTCGCAAGCGCCTCGCCCAGGAAGTCGGCGTAGAGCTTCGCTATGCCAAGCAGCACGAGAAGCGCAACAAACGCCACCTGCGGGTTGCGGTCGAGCCAGGTCCAGAAGGTCACGGCCTAGGCCGCCTTCTTGGCTTGCCGCTGAAGCCATTCGGAGGCTGCCCGGTCGATCACGTCGCCAATGGTGCATTCGCGCTCGACGGAGGCGACCTTCAGGCGCTTGTAGAGATCAGCGGACATCCTGAGGATTGTGGAAGTTTTTTCGCTGTTGGTTTGGGCTGACATATGATGTATAACCGGGTATCAGTTACAACGGCTGTGCCGTATGCTTGCAATACTACAATGCGCATACGGTGATGTCAAGCATAAAAAGGAATGGCCCTGATCCAGGCAAGAATCGACGATAAGTTGAACCGCAAGGCCGAGGCCTGGTGCTACGAGAAGCGCTTAGGCAAGGCCGACCTCGTCCGCTGGGCGCTGGCGGAGTCGCTGAAGCGCACCGAGCCCGAGGTCTTGACCCCTGGCGAGCAGGCCTTCCTCGACGAAGCCCTAGCGGCCTACCGCGGCGCCGATGAGGTCGAGCGGCTCATGTTTCAGCGGGTGATTGAGAGTATCCGGTCCGGCGAGGACCGCTAGGCCGCAGTGCTCAAGGCCTCTTCCATCTCTGCAATCAGGCGAACAATCTCTCGCCGTGCCAATTTCAGGAATCGAATCGCGAGCCATATTCTGATTTCAATCACGGCGCTTTCCTCCCGGATCAAACCAAAAAACCCTGGCCGGCCGCTTTGTTCCAGCCGAAGGGGGGGGCGCCGGGGTTAGTATTCCGCACGTCGCAGAAAAAGCAACCCCTCGTTCCAAAATGTTCTGAAATCAGAACAAAACGGTTACATCTTTTTACACGCGGGTGCTGATTGAGCAGCGAGGTTGAGCAGTTTTGCGACGTACTCAGGTCGGCGGCTTGTGGGGGGGCTTTCCCACGCGCCCGCACCGGGGCACAGTTTAACGGCGTGTCCGAGCCGGGCTAGGGCCTCCAGAGCGCAGTTTCAAGACATGCTCGAGTCTCTCTCATTCTACAGCAGTCATGGTCACCAGATCCTCAGATTGCCGAAGCGGCGAACCGCTCGCCACGACACGAAGGCGTACCAGCCAGGCATCCCGTCAAGCAGCGAGACCACCTGGAGCACGGCATCAGCCGCCTTGCGCCAGAGCACTAGGAAGCGATTGGAGACCGTGGGGTCGTATTCGAGCTTACGCATCAAGCCATAGAGCGCGTCGTGCATAGCGCTCGATCGGTGGAAGTCGAGCGTATCCGGCGCCGGCCCACTTGCGCCGTCCCATGACCAGCCTGCGTACAGCGTCAGGACGCCTTTCTGGATCTCGACTAGACCGGACGTGACTCGACCAGAGGTGAGCGTAACCGATCGAAGGACGCGCTTCTGACCCTTACTGAGCTTCAGCGTTGCGAGGTTGATTTGATAGGTTTCGTCGATGACCCATTTCAGCGTTCCCGCTTCGCGCTCGGCGTCGGTCGCCTTATGGTAGACGAAGTCGGACGGTGGGCCTTTCGGGCCGCCGAAGAGCCACTGCTTGATCTTCATCGCATCTTCCCCCGCCACTCATCAAGCAGGCAGTCCGCCTCACACCGGACCGCCTGGCGCCGGAACGCCAGTCGAATGATGCGAGCGATCGTCGTCATTTCTGACTCCGCTGCAATAACGCCTGCTGCATCTCGGTCAAGATCTTTCGATTCTGCCTGGCCTGCTCGCTGTATGCCCGCCACAGGGCCACTATCGCGACCGCCTGCATCCCGATCACGAGCCCGCAGATCCCCTCCGGTAGCCGCGTCAATAGCTCGTCCATTCAAAGCAACCTCCTCAGGTAGCATCGTCGTCCTTACCCCTTAGAACATCCCCGATCAGGTCAAACAGGCTCTCCACTAGCCGCCAGGCGAACGCATCGACCTCGCCGCCGGGGCGCTTGCCCCAGGTCTCCGTCATGCGGCCGGCCAGCTCTTCGCCCTTTGTCGCAAGCTGGCCAGCCACAGCCTTACGCCCGCCCTTGCCGTTAAACGCCAACTTGAGCGCTTGCCCGGCAAGGTCGGCGATGAGAGGGCTCAACATGGCCTACAGGTTCGGCAGCTCTTCCGGCTCGACGTCTCCGCCGCCCTTGGGCTTGTTGGCCTCGTTCATGTCGAGGTGCCGCTTCGAGATCTTTCCGAAGCTCTCAAGGTCTTCGTAGTAGTGGCCCCATCGCAGGGTTTGATCGAGCGCGGCGCGGACGTCGGCGTTGATGTTTTCGGGCTTGCCGGAGTCGCGCAACACGGCAAGATAGGGCCGCGGCTCGCGGAATGGCGAATTGACTTTGTCGATCTTGATGTCAGGCAGCGCGAGCCGGACGCCATGTTGCGCCCAAGAGAATTGCGTGACGAGTCCGCGGGTACGCAGGAACCGGCAAATTTCTAGCGCTGACGAGATCATCGCCGACATGGACGGGTCGGCAACGTCCGCCGGGACCGGGAACCCTGTGCTAACGCCGCCCTCAGCCGAGTCTTCGTATGGGGCAAAGTCGATTACGGCCTTGACGCCGACGAAGTGGCGGGCGTAGCCGTTTCGATAGCGGCTGACAGCCCGAATGCGCGCCGGGCCGTCAGGCGTGTAGGCGGCCCATCCGGGCTCGGGGCCAAAGACGTCTTGGATTTCGTAGGGCATTTTGAAGTTTCTCCTTTTGTTCCTTGAAATTTGCTACGCCTCGCAGGTGAATTCGACCCGGATGGCGCCGCGAATGGTCTCACGCGCAACGTCTTTGCGGTCGGCCCTGAGGAAGGGGCGCCCGCTGCTGCCGTGTACATAGCAGTAGACCTCTCCTATTCGCTGGTCGAGGCCGTAGCAGCGATTCGTTAACTCGACGTCGTCGACCCACACACGGCAGTGGCCGGCGGGGATTCGCCAGTCGGAGAAGAGCTCGGAGCCGATCATCCCGTAGTGTTCAGGCTGGCTGGACGGCGTGGCGCCCGCCGCCGACACCGCGGCCACAAACCCGAGGACTGATCGACGTGAAACGGTCATGGTCAATTCGATTGTCACCCTCAGTCGCCGTCTTTAATACGAGACGCCTGCGCTCGAAACGGCGGCGTCCTCATTCTCGGGTACTGCGTACGTCGCGTGCCAGGCAAAGCCGTTGCCGCCCTGGGTCGAGCGCCCGAGGATGGAAATCCCTTGGCCGCTGTCCTCCAGCGCGGTAACGCTCAAGTTGTTGGCGATCGCCCCGGACGACTGAGCCCTCGGAACCCCTGATGCGGCGAGCTTGGCGGGAGCCGTCCACACGCCGCTCTCCCGCGTGGAAAAGTGGACGTTCGTCGTACCGGTCCAGACCACGAACAGTTGTCCATTCACGAAGACCGCGGCGCCCTGCCCGCCCTGGTTGACGACGGGTATGTTGAAGGCATCCGCCTGCGCCTGCGCGATACTGATGAGCTGATCGACCGACCAGCTCGGAGCCGCGCCGCTCGCGGCTCGAATGACCTTCAGCCCAACGATCGCTAAGGGCGAATTCGTGAGCGTGTGGGCGACAGGGAAGGCCAAGGTATCGCTAGATGAATCGTACGCCGGCTGACCTGCTGGCCATGTGTTGATGTACCCCAACGAAGTCAGGTCTAGGTCGAGAACGTCCGTTTGCAAAGTCCCGACGACGTCGCTCGAGTCGATCGAAACCATATGAACGAAGTCATCTTGGGAGTCGCCGCCTTGAGGCGACCAGATCATCAGGTGCATGCGGTCGCTCGCGCCTCGGATCATCGCAACCGGCAGCGTCGAATTGTCGACAGGCAGGTCCGGCGTCGTGATGTCCGAATCCCCCTCGCCCGCTGTGATGCCGCTTGTCCAGGTCGAGCCGTTGAATGTGGCGAAGAACGTACGGTCCCAATGCCCGGCCGCCCCTGCGACTGTGTAGGCCAGTACTAAGTCGCCGTCCGAGCGGACGCGAAAACAGGCGGGCCCGAACAGGTCCCCCGAGCTCGCTTCGTTCGCGGTCGTGAAGTCGGTCGTCGAGATCAGGCTCGACCAAGTATTGGTGGTCAGCGAGAACGTGTAGTAGCGCCACTCGATATCCTCACGATCGTCCGGGCTCCCGCCGGTGGCGTTGGTGTCGTGAGGTATCAGGACGTGCAGCACGTCGCCGATGCGGTCGACTCCGACCCCGGTTGTCGATCCGATATCGGTAGCGCTCGGGGCGTTGGCCGAGTCGAGCTCGGCGAAGAATCCGCCCGAGTCCCTCGATCGCCAGGCCCTCACTTTGTCGTTCACCCCGTCAGGCAGAATGCAGTAGACGTCGAAGTTGTTCTTCCAGTGCGGGCCTTCGAAAGCGCCCGCCGGGAAGGCGTGGAAGTCCTGGTTCTTGGTTCCGATCTCGGCGGCCGAGGACATCCTAGATGATCCTCCCGGAGACCACGACAGCAAGCCGCCCGCCCGGGGTGGTCGAACCAACTTGGTCGACGTCGAGCACCATAAAGCCATTGTGGAAACCGCGCAAAGCGCTAACGTCGGTAGTATTCGCATCGGTGCTCCCATCGGCGACCGCCAGCGGCGGCGTTGTCAGAATCGACCCTTGCTCGACGCCGCTCGAGTCGAATAGCCGTAGGTCGACGTTCAGCGCGGCGCCAACCGGCGCGTCGGTCAGGTGGACGGCAACCGAGATCGGCTCGAACAGCCGCGCGGCGGCGTGCCTGAATAGGTAGTGGACGGTCTGATCGTCCCCGGTCGCCAGCGTGTCGAGCGCGACGTTGAACGTGATTCGCTCCGCCGATACCGGCTCCGGTGTCTCGGTCTGCGCTTGCGCGACGGTCGTCTGGTCGGGCCCGATGGTCGCCTTGCGCGCGAGCGCTTCGAAGAACCCCGTCCAGGGCCGCAGCGTGCGGTTGACGCTGTTGCACTCGACCTCGTAAAAGACCTTGCTGTCCCGCGTGAAGACGCTCACCTTCTCAATCAGGTACGTGTCGTTGATGCCGTACTTGCTTAGATTGATCGTGACCGTCCGGCCCGGCCGTTGGCCGGCCCTGCGAGTGGTGAACCGTACGACCTCAGGCAGCGTGCCGTAGATGTCCAAGAGCCCTTGGGCGTAGTCTTCGGCCGCCTGGGCGTTGGTCGCCGCCCGCATGTCCTCGACGGCTTCGTAGGCTCCGCTGTTGCCCTCGACCGCCTTACGGGCGGCAATCTCGGCGGCGTCCTCGACGATAACGACGTTACGTGTCGGACCTTTGTAGGTGAGGACGATCGCCACGCCGTTGGCGACCGGCGCCCGCGGCGCAAGCGTTTGGATGTCGCTCGTTAAGTTTGGCTGGTAGTACCAGTCCTTAAAGTTGCCGACGTAGTAGTCCTCAACGATCCTGCCGAACGTCTTGGGGGACCCGTCTTCGGTGATCGACAGGACCTCAGAGATGTAGTGCGGCGTGAAGAATTGAGTCCTGGAGCCGTCCGCGGTGAAATTGTGGACGTAGGTCGACGCCACCTCAAACGGCACGCGCACGAGCTGCCGATTGCGATACTGTTTCCTCGTGCGCGTGACCTTCAGGCTCAGCACCTCGCTCTCGTTGGCGTCGGCGATATCCCAGGCCGCCGGCTGAGACGACAAATCCTTGACGTGGAGCGCGCGGTTCTCGTCGATAAACCAGTCGTATCCGATCTTCGTGGTGACCTGGTTCAGGGCTGCCGAAAATGGGACGTGGTCGAATCTGAGATCGCCTTGGATCGTGGGCGAATTCTGCACATCAAAGAACGCCGTGAGCTGCGCTTCGGGATGATCGCCGAAGACGAACGTCCTCAAATAGAGATCCGTCAGGATCGCCATCGCGTTCGTCGGACCTGGATAGACGCCAGTGACGACGCGGCGATCGACATCGCGGGACCAGTCGATACACTTGATCCGCTGCGTCGTGACGGCCCCGGAGCCCAGCACGTCGTGGTCGATCGAATCAATCGTGCCGTAGAAGATCAACGCTCCGTTGATGCGAATCTCGACGTTCTCGCCAAGGCTCGGGGAATACACTCCAGCCGTGCCGGCTTCGCGAAGCTCGAACGACGCCGACCCCCGTGCGGCCATCTGGGCATCGGCCCGAAGAGATCCGGTGAAAGCTACCGCGGTGCGGTCCACGCCCGCGATGATTATGGCGATCGCCTCGGCGCTCGAGACGGCCGGGATCTGCGTAGGGGCGACCGCCCAGGTTCCGGGGATCGTGTTGGTAAACGTCGCGCTGGCCGCTAGCTTGCCGCTGACGGTTACTCCCGGGAGCGAGGCCGTGAGGGCTTGAACGCCCACCGACACCAGCGCCTTGCCTGTGACGGCTACGCCCGGCAGGCTAGCGCTGAGCGCTTGAACGCCGACATTGACAGTGACAGCCATCAGCCAATATTGACGATCCCCTCAGCGTCGAAAGCGACGGTGAAGTCATCGCCGCTTGAGCTCTGGTCAGAGACGAAGTCGAAGTAACAAATCAGCCAGGAAGTACCAGGCGTACCGGTGTCTTTGTACAAAATGCCCGCCCGCGCCGTGAGCGTTGACGTTCCCCAGACCACGTTATCGGCATCGAAAACGCCCTCGTCGTCGGTGGTGTCTTTGGTGACGGCTTTAGTCGTGAGCGCCTGGCCGCCGGCGGTGTAGCCGGTGCCTGAGATCTCATTGGTGACGTCGGCGAAGTCCTCGTGAGTGTCCTGATTCGGGGCGTAGGTGGCGGTGACCAACGCCAGCTTGATCGTGTCGGTGTCGAGGTCGATCGACCCGTCCATGATCTTCTGTTTGAAGCTGTTGTAGATTAGGTCTGCCATTGTTGGTTAGCTCCAGGTCAGGCTGGCCGGGTTGAACTCGAGCACGTTGCCTGAATTAACGGGGTGGTTGCTGTCGAGCTGGGCGAACATTCTCAGTTGGCCGGCCGAGGCCGCGTCATAGATCAGCACTGCGACAATCGTTCCCCATGAGGCCGTCGCCCGCGGGAAGGTTACGTTCGTGTTGTTCTGCAGCTGGATCGGCGCGCTTGTCGTGGACGGTCCGAAATTGCTCCCGTTGTTGGTCGCCGCGACCCGCGCGTAAGCGCCGCCGCTCGGTTCGTTGGCGCCCGAGCCGTCGGCCGCCGGGACCGTGGTCGACAGCGCGAAATGCCAAGTGGCCGGCGCGACGTTGTTGGCGCCCGCGCCGAGGATCTCGTCCAGGAGTATCGCTTGGAATGCTTCGACGTTCGCCATCAGAAATCAAAGCCTCGGACGCCTTCCCTCATCCGGTCCACCAGCCTGCCTCCAAGCTCGTCCACCATGCGATCGTCGAGCAGGGTCGGGCTGTTGACGGTGATCTGGACGCTGGCTCTTGCGGAGACTTGCTCGGCCCCGAACGTGAGCGGATCGCGCCCGCCGAGCAGCAGCGTTGCCAGCGGGTTGGTCGAGCCAAACGCCAGCGGGTTGCGCCGCATCAACTCGGCAAAGTCGTCGTCAGTGGTTGAAGCTGGGTCGTCGAGACCTCCAGGGGTGAAAAACCCAGATTCGAACTGATGGCTTGGATCGTCGAGACCCCCAGGGGTGAAAAACCCAGACTCGAACTGATGGCCTGGATCGCCGAGACCTCCCGTGAGGTTGGCGAGCGCTGTCTCGAGTGCTGCCAGTTCTCTCGTCGCCGTGTGCAGGCGATCCGCGAGCAGAAGGAATTCCACGCCGCTGAGCTCGGGGAGCGCGACCAGCTTGCGCGTTAGGTCGTCAACTACTTCCTGAGCCTCCTCATATTCAGCGGTTAGCTCGCGGATCTGGCGGCTTAGTTCCAGCTGCTCAGGCGTCGGCTCCTGTGACTGCTGGCGGCTACGGCGCGGGGCGCGCGGCGGCGCAACTACCTGCCCGAAGCGCGTAAGATTGTGGAGCGCCAGTGCGAACGCTTCTAGTTGCTCTGTCGCCGCGGCCAATTGGCTGGTGAGCAGCAGCGTCTCCTGGAGGTTGAACGGCGTTACCGCGCCGAGCTCGTCCATCTGGCGCGTTAGATCGTCGACGCTGCTCTGCGCCTCGTCATATTGAGCGGTCAGCTCTCGGATCTGGCGGTTCAGCTCCAGCTGTTCAGGCGTGCCAACGCCGGACCGTGTCGGCGTCGTCCTTCGCACTGGCGGAGGTTCGACGTGGCGGCTTCGCCGCGGCGGCCGCCTTTGGCCCGGCTCAGCCAGCTCGATCGGGTCCGCTGCCGGCAGCTCGATAGGCGGACCCGCCACCGCGATCGACGCCGCCAGTCCCGTTACGGCGATGCCGCGCCCGGCGATCTTCGCTAGGTCCGCCTTCATCTGGTCGAGGCTGGCATTGACGTAGCCCATGTGCTCGAGAATTTTCAGGTTGGAAGTGACAATTCCGCCGTCGGCGCGATTGCCGAGGAGGAGCGCCGATTGGCGGGTATTGATCTCGATGAGAAATAGTTTCCTCAGCATCCCCGCAAACTGGAAGTTACTGATCACGTCGGAAACGGCTGAGATCCCCCCGAAAATTAAGTCGAGCGGTCCCGCGAAGGCCGCAAATCCGCCGCCGCCACCGCCCCCACCACCCCCGCCACCGGGGACCCCCGCGGATGACGTGCCCCCGGAGCTGCCGAAGACGGAGCCCAGAGCGTCAGACAGCCCGCCCGTCCCGGTGAGCTTGCCGATGAGCGTATCGATCGCGTCGGCGAGAGCAGAGAAGCCCTTGTTTACAAGGTCCGAGATGTGCCGACTCGCCACGTCAGTGAACACTCGCTTGAACGACGCCGCCAGCGTCCGCAGTTTCTCGCTGAAGCTGCCGCCAAAGCTTAGGTCGCCGGTGAACAGCTTGCCTATGAGATCCCCGGAGAGGTCGTCGACGATCGACTTAACGCCTTGCGCCCACTCGGTGAATATGCCTTGGCTGCCGACGGAATCCTCCTTAAAGTCCCCTTGCCTTCGCAGCAGGTCGTCCAGGCTCCGTTGCTCGATCGCCGAGAGCTGCTCGCCGTTGGCCTCGAGCGCCGCCTTGCGGGCTTCAAGCATGTTCTGCCATGCGACGTTGATCGCTTCGGGCGTCGCTTCGCCCGATGCTCGGATGAGGGCAAACTGCTCCTGTGCCGTGACGGCCAGTGCTTCGAGCTCGCTCCTGGTCTTGATGCCGAGGGCCTTGAAGGCTTCGAAGGTTTCCCCTGCCCGGACCGCCGCGGCGCTAAGCGTCGGCATGAGATTCAGGCCTAAGGTGTCGCGAACCTGATTAATCGCATCGACCGCGGAGCTGCTCATGCGCCCTATCGTTTCGCCAAGCTTGTCGAACTCGGGCCCTAACTGGCTAGACAATGAGCGCCACAGGTCATCGCCCTGGGCCTCCGCGTCTCTGAGCCCACCTTCGTAGTCGTCTAGCTCGTCGTCGACGTCTCCAAGCGTCCCCGCGAACCCTTCGAGTTGGTCTTCGGCATCGCCGACTGCATCGCCGAGCCTGCCAATTTTAGGGGTAACCTTACCCGCGATATCGCCAACACCCTTAGTCGCGTCCGCGAGTTTCTCCGCCGCTTTCGCTGTGTCCTTACTGGCCTTCTCGGTTCCCTTGAGCGCGTCGACTAGGAAGTCGGTCGCCCGCGGGGCATCCCTCCACGCCTCGAAAACACCCCCGAACACCTCCCCTATACCGCCCCAGATTTTCGCCGCCGTCTCGGCGATGGTCGACCATACCCCGCCCAGGAATTCGGAGATGCTCGTCCAGATCGCGCCAACCGTTTCCGATATCCCAGACCAAATGCCTGAGAAGAACTCGGCAATCCCAGGGAAGATTGCCTCGGCGACGCCTGCGATGGTCGACCATACCCCGCCCAGGAATTCGGAAATACCCGTCCAGATCGGCCCGGCTATGTCGGCTATCCCCTGCCACGTCGCCGACAGGAATCCCGCTATCGCGCCCCACACATTCTCGGCGGTGGCCTTGATCGCGGCGTGGATGCTGTCCCAGTTCTGGATAAAGATTCCGATGGCGATGTTGATCAGGTCAAGCACAAAAATAACCGCGCCAATCTTCAGCGCGATCAGAGCAAAAGGGGCCAGCGCGGGCGCCATCGCCGCGGGCAAGGCTTTGAAGGCGCCGGACAATGCAGCGAGCGAGGGCAGTGCCCCGAGAGCCGCCGGTCCGATCGAAGTGATTGCAGGCAGGATGCCGAGGATCTTCGGCCCGATCGAACCGAACGCCCCGGCGAGGCCGGTCACGCCGCTGGTCACCGCCGGAAAACTTCCCGACACGGAGCCTAAGACGGGCACTAATGCACTAAACGCCAGCTTGAACTGAGCGGCCGCCTTTACGGTCACCAGGAGCCCCAGCGCCAACGCTGCGGCCCCGGCAGTAACCGCGGCGAGTGCGGCGACAGTTTTCGAATTCTCCCGCACGAAGGCCGTAGCTTTACGCACAAAAGCGGTGAAAGTGTCGACCAAACCCTCGAACGCTTCTATGACGCCTGCGTCCCCTAGGGCAAGCGCCAGGCCCTCGGCCGCAGATTTCAGCTCCGTAAATGCCCCCTTGAGGCCTTTCTGCATCGTCTGGGCCATCTCCAACGCGGCGCCTTCCGCGTTCTCGAGGTCCGTTACCATGCCTTGGATCGCTTCTTTGCCGACGCCGGCCAGGATGCTCGCCGCCGCCTGGTTCTCACGTCCGAATATCGTGACCATATCGGCCGCCGAAGCGTTCGCCGCGCCCAGGTCTCCCACAATGTCGATGAGCGGGCGCATGGAGCCATCGGCCTTGTTAACCGAAATGCCGAGCCCGGCTAGGGCGGTCGCCGCGTCCCCGCTTGGTTTGAGCAGCGAGCTGATCATGCCGCGCAGTCCCGTGCCCGCGCGGGTCGCTTGGATACCGGAGTCGCCTAGCTTGCCGATCAGGGCCGCGGTTTCCTCCATCGACAGGCCGACGCCCTTGGCAACCGGGGCCACAAACGACAATGCTTGACCGAGTTGCTCTACGTCCGTGTTGCTGTCGGCTGCTGCTTTCGCGAGGACGTCAGCCGCCCTGCCAGCCGCATTCGCGTTCAGGCCAAAGCCGGACAGGACGTTAGATGCGATGTCGGCGGCCCGGCCCAGCCCGAGCCCGCCGGCCGCCGCAAGGGCCAGTACGCCCTCCAGGGAAGTTGCGCTTTCTTTCGCGGTGAAGCCAGCCTGGGAAAGGAATGTCAACCCCTCTGCCGCCTCGCTGGCGGAGAACTTTGTCTTGGACCCCATCTCGAGGGCCTTGTCTCTAAGTAGATCGAAGTCCGCGCCGGTTGCGCCCGAGATCGCCGCGACCTTGTTCATTGAGGCTTCGAAGTCCGACGACAGGGTAACGATTGATGAGGCGGCTTTAATAGCCGCTACGCCGATGCCAGCAACCCCGACCAGCGCCACTCCTGACAACAGCCGCGACGCCCGTGTCAGGGGCGCGGCAAGTCCGCCGAGGCTTCCCCCGAACTTTGAAACGGGCGCGCGGGCGCGGTCGAACTTACCCTGTAGGCCCCCAACCGCCCGCTCTGCTTTCGC
>SDBT01015086.1_pt1 | contig 12294 bp, 4 predicted proteins | sample 2277101 | NCBI WGS metagenome assembly SDBT01 (sample SAMN10404973, study PRJNA504765) | marine sediment metagenome | isolation source: marine sediment core GS10_PC15, 103 cmbsf | place: Arctic Ocean: Southern Knipovich Ridge | collected 2010
TCCGCGGATAGTAGACCTCGAACAGCAACGGCGCACCCACGCTCACCACCTCCCGAATTTCAGGTTTTACGCCCACACCTTCTTCATTCTGAGTTTCTTGTTCAATATTCTGAGTTCTGGGTTCTGACTTCTTGTCCTCATATTCCGGGTGGGTGGCAATGATCTGTTCCTTATAAATGACCAGTTCCGTTCCTTTGTGTCCCTGCCGCCGCAGCCGTTTCAGCTTAGCGTGGGCCTCACGGCTCGTGTCCTTGATCAGGTTCACTGTTGTCTGGTACATCAACACTTCCGGCTTACCCAATCCCGCCTCGTACAACGTGTAGCTGCGTTCCACCGGAATCCCCGGACGGGTGTTCTCCTTATCAAGGTAGCTCACCGTGATCTGATCCCCGGCCTTCACCTTGATCATGTTGCCTTGCGTTTGTGCGCCAAAACGCAACACCGCCAGAAATACCCCGCTGTGATGGTTATAGCGCGGATAGTTCGGATTCGTCTCCAGCGCTTTCAGCTGCAGCACCTCACCACTCGAGGTCTTGATGGTTACCGTCACCGTATCCCGCTCCTCCGTCAGGTCTTCATCATATTCATTGACAAAGACCATCAACTGGTCTCCGGCCCGGCAGCGTTTGGCCGGCTCGTAATGTATCCACCGCCATTTGTGGCCACGTCTTTCATCCTCAAGTATTTCTTCGTTGGCCAGGAAAATCTCACCGTTGTAGAAACTCGAACTCAGTTTCCGGCTAAGCTGCGGCTTGTGGGTGTCGAGCCGGCGCTCGTCCATGTAGCTCACCACGATCTCGTCCCCCGGCGAGATTTCCAGAATCCGGTTCGCTTTCCCGGCAGTGAAATCCTCCCGCACGGGAATCAGACGCTCGCCTTTCGCGCCGGTTACCCGGATTTCTTTTACGCTGACCGCATTCGAGGTGAACTCCTCGAACACCCAACGCAGCCGGCGCAGGCGCACTGCTTCGGTCAATTCAGCCTTGAAACCTCCAGCGGTGCGTTCAATCTTTCCCCGGGACTTCAGGGCGTCGGCCAGCCGGGGATTCTTCTCGACGCTGAACCACCTCGCTGGCAGTGCTTCGAAGGTGCCCGCATCGGTCCGGTAGCCGACGATTACCTTCGAGTGCCGGCAATGGTCCCGAACCAGGACTTCGAGGCGATGCACACCCTTAATCAGGGGCACGCGTTTGCTGCGCTTCAAGGTGCCAAGATTGTGCAGGTGGCCGCCGAGCACGTAGGTGCCGTCAATAAACAGGTAGGCGTGCTGCCAGCCGTGGCGCGAGGGTTCTTGCAGGAACCTGAGTTCGAGCAGGCGGTTCTTTGACAAGTAGAACGCGCCCTTGATCTGGTTGCTCATCCAACCGTCGCGCCCCTTGTAAGGCGTGTCGGTACGGTCAAAGCTGGTCTTTGTCTGATGGTAGCTTTTGTCCGCGCGCATCCGCACATAATGGCGGATAGACCTGGCTTCGTGACCGCGCTGGTTCGGCGCCACCAGCACCCTCAGCCCGCCTTTTTCTTCGCCTACGCGGGCGGGGAAATCGGCAAGTTTTTCATATTCCTCATCCAGCAGTCCCAGGAGGGTCAGCCGCTTCATCGCCTGGGTCTCCTGCATCACGAGTTCGGAGGCTTTCACCTGGTAGGAACTCATCGTATCCACCTCGACCCATTTGGGGGCTTTGCCATCGGCCAGGCTGCGCCAGACGCCCGGTTTGCTCAGGTTAATCATGCTGCTGGGGATTTTGCCCTCTTCCGTATCCGAGGCGAGGGCGCGCGGGGCGGGGATGCCGGTAATGACCTTGCCGCGGAAGATGCCGGAATGCGGCTCGGTTTCCGTCAGGATAAAGTCTTTGAGAAGATCACCCGAAGAGGTCTGCAAGTCCACTTTCACCTGGTCGGGCTGATCGCCGAAATCACGGTCGAAATCAATTACCTGAACAAAGATCGGACTGCCCGGACGCACCGTGTAGCCGGACCGGCCGCGGAAGCGGGCGCTTTCGATCTCGCCGCTGGCGCGGCGCAAGCGTTCCTCGAGTTCGCGTTTCTCGAGTTCGTCCCGCGAGAGAATCTCCCCGGCGCTGACCATGAGGTAGGCGTTGGCCTTCACCTCCAGTTCTTTGGGTGGGTAGTTGATGTCGTTGGCCTTTTGGAACTGTGGATCGATAACATAACTGACCACGTCATCGCCGCGGAGTTCGAGCTGCAGGTTGTTTGGGATCACGGTTCCCAGAGCGGTGGCGATGGCGCCGACAAACAGGGTGCGGTCGTTGCCGCTGGGGAGTAGTTTGACGTTTTCTACATCGCCCCCGGCACTGGTGCGGACCACTACGGGTATGGCGGCGCCGCCGCGGGCGACGGAGAGGTTGGCGTCCTGCAGCTTGAGGGTGAGGACGCGGCCCGGAATGGCAATGGTGGAGAGCTTGGGGTTGCCGACGGCCACTTCGGTATCGGCCAGGCCGCGTGGGAGCTTGAGTTTGAGTTCACCTTCGAGCAGTCGGGCGTTGACGTGGTCGTGGGTGCGTTTGAATACTTCGGTGAGATTGTCTCGGGAAAGCTGGTAGTCGGCCTGATCGAACGCCATCCGGGCATAGAAATAGTAGGCTTCAGCCTGGGTCTGGACTTTGTTGGAGTTCACCAGCCGTTCGAGGTAATTCTCCGCCGCGCTGTGATCTTTGGTCTGGATGAGGAGCGCGATGAGGTGAAACTTGGCGACGGCCCCGGCGGCCGTCTGCCGGTAGCGGCGATTGGCGGCAAGCGACTCATATTCGATGCGGGCGGCCTGAAAATTCTCCCTGTCCCGGTAGATGTCGCCCTTGATCAGGGAAACCGTAGCGGCGACTTCCGGGTCCAGTTCCTTTTCGCGCACCAGGATGGTGAAGGCGAAGGCTAAGGCCTCCTTAAGCATCTTCTGCTTGCGCATCTGGTCCAAAGCCCAGGCCACGTAATTGGGATCAAGGCTGGCCCATGATTTGGGAAGGAGCTTGAGCTTGGCTGAGGTCAGTTCCCAGGCGCGGCTTTCGTTGCCCAGACTGTAGGCGTGGGCGGCCAGGTGCAGGTTGTACGCCGGATGACCCTTGGCCACCGCAATGAGGCCTGGAATTTGTTGGGCGGCCTTTGATTTGATCACCATGAGCTTGTTGGCGTATTCCTCCGGCGGGCGGTGTTTCTGAAAAACGCTGGTGAGGTAAACAAAAGTGAGTTCATGAGCGCCCGAATTGGTCAGAAAATCCGTGGTGGGCTTGATGCGGCGGCGGTAGATGTCGTGCCAATTTTCGTGCCGGTACAGCGTGGCATGAAACGCCAGCAGTCGCGCCGCCCGATCCCAGTCCCGCGTCCGGACGGCTTCGCGTAGGAAGTAATCAAGCAACCCGTAGATGGCGTGGTAGTGGCCCTCGAACCGGACGCCTTCAAGCAGCATATCCACTTGGCTGCGGGCCAGGTCATAGGCTTGCTGGCGCTCTTGGCCGTGGCGCCAGTGCCGGAGAATATGGTCCAGAGAACCGTAGACGTTGGCGGCAATCCACAGGGCGCGGCGCTGGTCTTGGGTGAATTCCTCGAGATAAAGCGGCTTGAGTAAGTTGAGGATGCTGTGATAGAGGTGTCCGGGTTTGAGTTGATTGTCCTTTTCGCGTGGCAAGCCGACATGATGAATGAGGTTCTGGATGGCGTTGTACCGTTCAGTGGGGTCGCGCTGGCGGATGGCGCTGAAGTAGCCCTTGAGCCAGGCGGCGGCGGCTTTGCTATGACGGGATCGGACGTAATGGGCATATACATTCGATTCAATGTATGGATCGTACCGTTTGTCCTGGTTTTCTTTGGCCAGATAATATTCCCAGAGCTTGCGGGTAAAACTCGGTGGCATGGGGCTGTCGTGGTTGGTCCAATGGTGGATGTGGTTAATCATGTCCCGCACTTGGCGTCGGTCATGGAACTGATAGCCGCCCTTTGCCGCCACGCTTGCCATCGAATTGATGAATTTCTTGCGGTACTCGTGCATGTGATGGCGTTGGTTAAAAACATAGTTCAACGCCAGTTCCGGCCCCATCTGGTCGAAGTGTTCCCAGAGCGCGGACTTCATCACCCCGCGCGGGTTCTGCACCTCGGTCCAACGCCACCAGACCTGCCGGTCGAACTTAGCTCCCTGCTTGACCAAGGCACTAAAGTGCGGCAGCACCTTCTGCAGCAAGACAGAGTGCAGGCCGTGCTCGCGCGCGCGCCGGATGAACGATTCCCAGCCGCCGCCCGGGCCCAGCCGCGGGGCCCACAGCTCGGCCCATTCGGTAATCGCCTTACGATTATCCCAGGAATGAGAGTACCCGTGCCGCTCGAAGATATCATAGGCCCGCAGTTCCGCCGGGTTCTTTGCCTGATTCCACCCGCCGGGGACTTGGCCAGCATAATCGGCCAGGAAACTTTTGACCGCTTCGGTCACCTTGGGGTCGGTGGTATGGCGCCGGGCCGGAAGTGAGTGCATAGCCACCTGGGCGGCGAGTTGCGGATCAGTTCCAGGCTGATTTTCTTGCGCGAGTTCCTGCAGTTTCTTGAACTTTTCATGCTTCTGGAAATTCTGGTCGCGGTTCAGCCAGTTCAGGATCTCCTGCAACCGGTTACTGCGCCCGCCCTTTACCAGGAGTTCCTCGAGCACTGCGAGCCTCTCATCAAGCGAGAACAGGGAATTTCTGAAGAACTGATGGTAGACGTGATGATGATTGAACGAGCCGGGAAATGCGGCCAGATGCTCGCGCACGGTCTGCAGCAATTTGTCTTTCTGTTTGCGGCGGCTATACCAGCCCAGCAGTTCGAAATCGGTAGCGAGCTTGTCCCGGTAGCACCGGTCCTTAACATACTCGGCATAGAGTTGGTCGAACTCCTTGCCTTCGGTCAGGTCCATCAGCTCGCGCAGCCGCGAGGCATCGAGGATAGCCAGGTTCTGCCGCAAAAAGACGATCCGGCGGGCCTTGTCATCGCGCAGGTAATTATGCTGAATGTGGTGGAACAGGTGGGGGTAGTCGCCCCGGCGCTTCGCCGCCTCATACTTCGCCTTCAGCAGATCAAACATTTCCAGGATTTTGTCATCGGAAACCAGTTCCTTATCCTTGATATGGAAGACCTGCGGGGAATCGGTGACTAGACGGGTGAACTGGTAATAGTAATCGGGATTATCCGGTTCCTTGTATTTAGCTTCCCAACCCAGGAATTTCTTGCCGGCCTCCAGCCGGGCCGCTTCCGACTTCAAGCCGCGCATCCGGTCAAAGCGGTAAAAGAACCAGCCATGAATCGGCCGGTTCATCAGTTCCTGGATTTTGAAAAAGTTCTTGACCCGTTCCTGCTGGCTGAAATACCTTTCGGAATGATCGTAGAAATGGTTGAAGTATCCCTGGCTGACCCCTTTTGCCTTATTCTCCAGCAAGGTCAGGAATGGTCGTTTCAGGCGCATTTCGCCGCTTTTGCCCAGTTGGAAATCATCCGAGGCCCGCCTGAGCCGCCAGGCGATGTGTTCGGCCTTGGGGGGACTGGGATAATGTTTCAGGAGAAAGCCGGCAAGCTCAAGTCCCTTCCCGCCTTCCACCAGATCAAACAGCCGGCTCAACTGACCGATGCCCAGTTGCCAGCCTTCTTCCGTGCTGCCATACAACCGGATGTAACGCTTGCATTCCTCCAGATGGACCCCATGCCGCAACAGATAACGCAGCGCCTGCGCCAATTTGGGATTCTTCTCTTCCCCCAAAAACCGCGTATACATCAAATAGCGAGTCATTGCCAGCCGGTCATTGCCTGATTTAGCGGCAATTTCCGCGCCCTGAAAAATCAGTTCCGGCTCTTGGTTCCGGGTCACCTGCAACAGTTTGGTAATCCGTTTTTGCGCCGTCACGTAGCGCCCGCTTTTCAACGCCGCCGCCAGCGAGATTTTCAGCGCTGCCGCCGCCGGCGCCGGTTTGGCCAATTCATCCTGCAGAATTTCATCAACTTGGTCGTATTTCTTCGCCGCCAGACGCTCCTTAGCCTCATCCAGGCGGTCTCCGAATCCCACCAAGCTGGGTCCCCAAACCAGGAGCATCAATAGAGGCATAAAAAAGGCTTTCTTACGCATAAGCTGGCATCCTTCGCATAAACGCTCGTTTCAACAAGCCCAAACCGAATAGTTTCCTCGAAATGTAGGCCGCAAATATAGCAGTTGATTCCGGCTTTTCAAGATTGACACCGCCAACAAAGTCAAGGTTCCACTGCCAACGAAACTAAGCGCCGCCCTGCACCTGAATTCACGGTGCAAATTCAGTTGCGGCGCAAGTAAAACTTCAGTTCCGTGAAGACCCTGAATTGTGGACCATTACAAAACCATGCCAAGCTCACGGCAACGGCGCAACGACCCGGCAAACGGCTTTATCTTAGCGCCTATAGAGCCAAGCCCGGGCAAGAATCTGGACCTCAACAAGAATCGCGGGATGGCACTCCCGGCAAAGTGGAACCTGAAGGAGGTGATTACGGGCGGCGTGGGGAATAATGGCGTGCGGCTGGGATGAACCAGAAAGGAAAAGCACTTGGCGCGGGTTAGAGGGACATGCCAAGTGCTTTCACAAATACCGCGTTCAACCCGCTGACAGCCACCCCAAACTGCCTGGAGACGAACGCAAAGCACAGACCTTGCTTAGCCTGTGCCTAGACCTTCGCGGAGTTCCAAGCGTCTCCGCTCACAAACTTGGTCAGGTTACGGCCGTCAGAGGTTTTGGCGCGGAAAGCATAGCGCTTGCGCCCGCCCTTGCCGTAGGTGACCTTTTCGGTGACAGTAGCTTTGACCTTCTTACGGGCCTTTACATCGTAGAATTCAGCTTCCATGTGCGGTTCTCCCTTGGGTAACAATTAAGGTTTCACGTTGAACATTGCCAGGCCAGACTTCGCGGACCAGCCCTTTGACTTATGCCATACCAACTCCCTCTTATGCCCCGGCAGGCCGGGACTCCCGCGGCTGTATGGCAGCGCGCTCCCCAAATGCCATGCTTACCGGCCAGCAATCGAGCCGCTCTTCCTGTACCGGCCATAGCATTTGCCGACTTAACTGGACTGCAATATAACCTGGGGCCGGGGCAAATTGCCAGTGACTTTTAGGAATTTTTTGGCTTTTTTTGCCATTATTCTAACTCGCCGCCTCAAAAAAGACCTTGCGGCACCCGTTTTTGAACCGGACTAAGCAGGATCGCCACCGGCAAAAACCGCCGCCGGCGGCACTTTTTACGCCGAAGGCTTCGCTTTTGCCGCGGCGGCGAGGACTTTTCCGAGGAACTTGCCAGTATAACTATGCTTCTTCTTGACGATTTGCTCAGGTGTGCCCGCGGCGACCACCCGGCCGCCCCCGCCGCCACCCTCGGGTCCCAGGTCAATAATCCAGTCGCTGACCTTGATCACATCCATGTTGTGTTCGATTACCAGTACGGTGTTGTTCTGGTCACGCAGGCTTAACAGCACCTGCAGCAGTTTCTTGATGTCGTCCATGTGCAATCCCGTGGTCGGCTCGTCGAGGATATACAGCGTGTGGCCGCGGGACGGCCGGGCGAGTTCGGTGGCGAGTTTGACGCGCTGGGCCTCACCCCCGCTCAAGGTCGTGGCGGGCTGGCCCAGGCGGATGTAGCCCAGGCCCACGTCAACCAAGGTCTGCAAGATTTTCTTGAGCTTGGGAATGGCCTCGAAAAACACCCGGGCTTCCTCGACGGTCATCTGCAGAGCGTCGGCGATACTGCGGCCTTTATACAATACGCTCAGGGTCTCGCGATTATAGCGGCGGCCTTTGCAGGTTTCGCAGGTTACATAAACGTCCGGCAAAAATTGCATTTCGATCTTTTTAACCCCGCCGCCCTGGCAATCCGGGCAGCGGCCGCCCTTGACGTTGAAGCTGAAACGCCCGGGCTTGTAGCCGCGCATTTTAGCCTCGGGCAGTCTGGCGAAAAGCTGGCGGATTGTGTCGAAAGCATTGGTATAGGTAATCGGGTTCGAGCGGGGCGTGCGGCCGATGGGGCCTTGGTCAATGACGATCATCTTGTCAATATGCTCGAGACCCTCGACGCGTTCATGCGGTCCGGGCAAGTCCTTGCCGATATTGAAATGACGCTGGATCGCCTTGGTCAGGATACCGTCCAGCAGCGTGCTCTTACCCGAACCGGAAACACCGGTGACGCAGGTAAAAACACCCAGCGGGATTTCCACGTCGATGCTCTTGAGGTTGTTCATGCGGGCGCCGACAACCTTCAAGCATTTGCCGTTGCCTTTCTGGCGGCAGGCCGGCACCTCGATCCGTTTCAGTCCTTTGAGGTACTGGCCCGTGAGGGAATTGACGGCCTCCGTGATCATGGCCGGCGGCCCGGCCGCCACCAGTTCGCCGCCCTGGGCCCCGGCGCAGGGGCCCAGGTCAATCACGTGGTCCGCGGCCAGGATCGTATCCGGATCATGCTCCACTACCACCACGGTGTTGCCCACGTCGCGCAGTTCCATCAACGTGTCCAGAAGCCGATGGTTGTCCCGCTGATGCAGCCCGATGCTGGGTTCATCCAGGACATAGAGTACGCCGGTCAGGCCGCTGCCAACCTGCGTTGCCAGGCGAATACGCTGGGCTTCGCCGCCGGCGAGGGTGCCGCTTTCGCGGTCAAGCGTCAAATAGCCCAGCCCGACGGCGAGCAGAAAACCCAGCCGCCCCTTAAGCTCTTGCATGATCTCGCCCGCAATCAGTTGCTCTTGCCCGCTCAACTTGAAATTGGCGATCCAGGCGTGCGCCGCCTCGACATCAAGCCGGATAAAATCGGCGATGGATAAGTCGCGGACGGTCACGGCCAGACTTTCGGGCCGCAGGCGGGCGCCCTGACAGCTTTGACACGGCTGGCGCCGCATTACCTTCCGCAGCCGCTCCTTCGTGCTGATGGACTCGGTTTCGTAGTAACGCCGGGTCAGCATCGGGATCACACCCTCAAACGGTTTGGCCCGCCGGTAGTTCCGCCCGCCCCAGCGGAAGTGGAAGGGGACCTCTTCATCGCCGCTGCCGTAGAGGAAGATTTTCTGCAGGCGTTTCGGCAGATTCGCGAACGGCGTACCCAAATCGAAGCCGTAATGGGCGGCCAGACAGCGCAGCAGCTTATTGTGGTAAATGATCAGCCGACGCGGCCCCGCCTTCAGCAAGGGCACCGCGCCATGGCCAACGGGCTGGGCCGGGTCGAGCACCAGCGTTTCATCAATCACTTCTCGGGACCCAAGGCCGTGACACGCGGGACAGGCGCCGTAGGGACTGTTGAACGAGAAGTTGCGCGGCAACAGTTCGCCAATGCTGATATTGCAGCGGGTGCAGGCAAGCTGTTCGCTGATGATCTCCTCTTCCCATTCGCCCTCGCGTTCGAGCTCCGCCAAGAGCACAATCATCATCCCCTCGCCCGAGTGCAGACAGCGCTCCACCGAATCAGTAAGCCGGGTCCGGTCAAGTTGACCGGTAATCAGCCGGTCCACAACGGCCTCGATACTGTGCTTGTAGGTCTTTTTCAGTTTAATGGTCTCGTCCAGCGAGTGGATTTCACCGTCAATCCGGGCGCGGACAAATCCTTCCCGGCGGATTTTGTCGAGGATGTCGCGATGCTCCCCTTTCTTGCCGCGGACGTACGGGGCCAGCAGCAGCATTTTACGGCCCTCGCCCAAGGCTTCCAGATGGTCGCAGATCTGCTGGGCGCTCTGCCCGGACACGGTTCTGCCGCACTTGGGACAATGAGGCTTGCCGATATGCGCGTAGAGCAACCGTAAATAATCGTAAATCTCCGTGGCGGTGGCCACAATCGAGCGCGGACTGCCGCCCGCGCTGCGTTGCTCGATGGCGATGGCGGGAGACAGCCCCTCGATATGCTCCACCTCCGGCTTCTGCATCTGCTCGAGGAACTGCCGGGCATAGGCGGAAAGGCTCTCGACGTAGCGCCGCTGGCCCTCGGCATAGAGCGTGTCAAAGGCCAGGGACGACTTGCCCGAACCGCTCGGCCCGGTAATCACCACCAGCCGGTTCCGCGGGATGGTGACGTTGATATTCTTCAGGTTATGCTGGCGGGCGCCGATAATCTTGATGTCCCGGGCGCCGCCCTGCTTCGAGCTGCTCTGCTTCGCCATTGCCTCTTCCCCTATGCGTCGCGCTCGAACAAAGTTTACCCGCGCCCCGGGAAAAAACAAGTTCCCACGCCAAACTTAGACTTCCAACCTTGCCCTGAAGCCGGGACCGCGCTATGGTAATTAACCCAAGCTCAACGATTGAACGCGGGAGCGCACCGTGGCCTTGACCGGGGAAAAAATCGTCGTCGTTATGCCGGCGTACAATGCCTCACAGACCCTCGAACAGACCCTCGATGAAATGCCCATGGACATCGTTGACCACATCATCCTGGTTGACGACCAAAGCAGCGACGATACCGCCAAGCTCGCCGAGCGCCTCGGCCTCGAGGTTATCGCCCACGAGAAAAACCGCGGCTACGGCGGCAACCAGAAGACCTGCTACGCCGCCGCCCTCCGGCATGACCCCGACATCATCGCCATGATCCACCCCGATTACCAGTACACCCCGCTCATCCTCCGCGCCATGTGCTGCCTGATTGCCGAGGCCGGCTACGACTTCGTTCTCGGCTCCCGCATCCTCGTCGGCGGCGCGCTAAAAGGCGGCATGCCACGCTACAAATACCTCGCCAACCGCGTCCTTACCGCCTTCCAGAACCTCTGCCTGCACAACAAGCTCAGCGAGTACCATACCGGCTACCGCGTCTACCACAGCCGCATTCTCCGCGAAATCGACTTCGACCGCTTCTCCGAAGACTTTGTCTTCGACAACCAGATGCTCACCGAGATCGTCCTTCGCGGCTACGCTATTGGCGAGGTCGCCTGTCCGACCCGCTATTTTCCCGAGGCCAGCTCGATCAAGCTCTTCCGCGCTTCCATCTACGGCATCGGCGTGGTCTTCACCTCGCTCAGGGGCCTCTGGGCCCGCCTCATCAGGCGGCGCTCACTGCTCAAACCCATCAAACGCCGCCGCGCGAAGAAGAAATAAGTTCCGGGCCGACTCAAACACTTAAGCACCCGACTGGGCCAGGCCCAGGTCCTTCACGGACATCGCAGCCTTCAGACGCTCGGCGCCGAACCATGTCCTTCCCAATGTGGGAGCGGCTACCATGCCGCGATTCATGGTCCTGCTTCCGCCCGCTGGCTGGGGGTAAGCTGTCGCGGCGCATTTGGTTCTGCGGTTCCTGGCCGGGCCTCGTCCGGGGCCGCCGAAAGACCCCGCCCGGTGGCGTCCGCCGAACCGCGCCGTCATTTATCCCGCGCCGGCAAAATCCCCGGACGCGGGCCGCCCTAACCATCGTGCCACAACATCGTGACCGGCCCTCCTTTTTCGCGCCCCCGGGGCGCCTTCGTAATCGTACTCGTAATCATAATCGTAATCGTCCCTGCTCTTCAGTGTTCAGTGTTCTTGTAGCCGCGGCACAGACGCGCCGAAGGCGACAGACGCGCCGAAGGCGCTATGCGAGCCGCAGGCGAGAGCGAAGCGGCAATGCGAGCCGCCAGGCGAGAGCGAAGCGGCAATGTTGCCGCGTCCTACTCCGTGTTCGGTCTTCAGTGTTCAGTTCCTTATCCTGAGTACCGAACACCGAATACCGAATACCGAATACTCCTTTCTGTCCCTTTAGATGCAGCAAAACACCCAGAAGTTTCATGATTCTCAAACGATTTCTCATATTTCTCTTCGCCTTCCCGCCAACGCCGCGCTCACCATGAGCGTGATCCGGCCCGACACAAACTTCCGGCCTCTATACCGTACTATACATTAATATATGAGCATGTCAACACCAAATCCACAAAAAACCGATTTTTTTGCGCCCGCAGGGCGCGTTCGTAATCGTAATCATAATCGTTCGTACCCCGAATCTTTTCCCGAAAGTAGCACAGGCGTCTCGCCTGTGGCTTTCCTGCCGCCCCCGGCGGGGGCTGGCGTCCTGAGCCCCGGCGGGGCGATTTCAGTAGGCGCCGACGGCCCGGCGGCGCTTGGAGGGCCACACTCCCGTGTGGCCGCGGTCGCACGGAGTGCGACCCTCCAGGGCACGTCCCGCCCGGCGGTCGGGACCTACCAGGATCGGGATGAAAAACGTTATCGGCCATGACGGGGCCGGGCAATTCGGGGATTTTGTTCAACCCCTATGGGTTAATCTTCTTCCTTCCTGATGCTTTTTAAAATTGCACCTGCAGGAGCTAACTGCTGCATTGATTGTCCAATCAATGCAGGCCCCGGGGACGGCCCGG
>SDBT01015087.1_pt1 | contig 12294 bp, 10 predicted proteins | sample 2277101 | NCBI WGS metagenome assembly SDBT01 (sample SAMN10404973, study PRJNA504765) | marine sediment metagenome | isolation source: marine sediment core GS10_PC15, 103 cmbsf | place: Arctic Ocean: Southern Knipovich Ridge | collected 2010
ATCTGTTCTTACTCGTTACGGATTCTGGCTCTTTCCAGCATTGTTCGTTATGTATCTTGCGTGGTTCCCACCCGCACTTATTTATCTCTTCAAGCAGCCAGTCTATGCGGTATCGGTAATAACTGTCATGCTCGTATTCAACAATGAACATCTGCCAGATAGCCTGAAACAACGCATCCCTGCCAGGATTATCCTCGTACTCAAAGAACTTGTCCCGAATATTCAATAACTTGGCAGTATTCGGTATGCGGGTATTATCCATTGTGGGTTCTGGATACTTCATTGCCAGGTTAACGATGGTATTCATAAGGGGTTTCTTGACCTTGTCCATAAAGTATTTCTTCTTAAAAGTCCAGAGCATCAAGCGATAAAGTAACACACGCCACCCTCCTTTAGACTTTGCGGGCTTGGAATACTCCGCGGCTAGATTGATGATAGCCACTGCAAGGGATGCCTTAATCTCCTTAATCGCACAGTGCCTTGTCGGAATCATAAGCATCTGCCAGTAAAGAAACTTATCCTGACTCATTAAAGCCCCTCGGCTGCCGCCTGTTGTGCCCACGGCTTAGTGTCGCCATCAGGCATACCCCCACTCTTGGAGTTGAGGCTACCCAGCGCCATATCCTTTCCCGTTGGTTTCATTACGAAACTAGAGACAGACATCTTGCGCCGAAGGGTCGTACCGCAGGCACAAACCTGCGGTACGTTCATCTCCTCGAAGGAAAGTCTTACTTCCCCCTCTTTTCCACACACACACTTATATTCGTATATAGGCATAGAAACCCTTAACTATTGGCAACGAAGGCAGTGTACTTCATATTACCGATAGACCTGAGAGTTCCTCTGGCCTCAATGTCCGTGGCTGTAGTTGCATCAATGAAGTTGTTCTGGTATACGATTTGCCCAACGGCGTCATCATCATTGACACCAATCGCACAAACCGCAGCGCCATCCCCTCCAATGTAGTTATTGCGGAAGACAGAACCCCAGTTATTGACGGTTGCGGTGCTTACATAGACTCCATTAGTGATTCCTGTAATATGGCATCCCTCAACTAAACAGATGTGGAAATGTGTTCCCTCAAGAGAGATACCAATATCTGAAGCATTGCCCGAACCAGATGCGTTACCCCAATGGCAATCTTTTAGATGCAGACCACCAGCCGCCCCGATTACTCGGAAAGCTGAGTGTGGAGGCCCACCAGGTGTACCATTAGTGAAGAACCCGCAGTACTCAAAGGTTGAGCGGAAGATATTGGTGAACTTGGCAGCAGAAGCCGTTTCTCCACACTGGAACTGAAGGTTGTAAAGGTAAAGTCCCCTAACGGTGGTTGTGGTGAGTATACCATAGCCCGTGCCTGTGTCAGCACCAAGCCTTGCGATACCAGCAGCATTGCCGAGCATATTGTCGCCAAGCCCAATGATGTTGATGTGTTCCCCAAGGTCTGTCAGTGCCGTATAGGCTGTCCCCGTTCCCTGAACTACAATGGTGTTTCGGATGTATTCGTTGAGGGTGGCGGGTAAAGCACGATAAGTCTCTGATGCAGTAACGGCGGTACTGACCTCATCCATCGCAGAGTTCCAAGATAGACCGTCATTGGTAGCAGCACCAGTGATGTTATTCACATAGTAAGTCCTACCCCCCATGTCAAACATACCATTCCAAGAGCCCTCAACGATTGCTCCCGGTGCGAAGATTAGTTTTCTTCCTACATGTACTTGCTGTGCCATTAAATTATTCCTCCTTTTATTTATAGTGGCCTTTAGAGCAACCCTGTATCGGGTCAGCCACTTTTATTCGCTTAGGAACTTACAATGGAACCTCTCCACTCTTCTTGTCCCTTGCTTTTGAGATACTCCTTTTTGTATCCCTCTTTGTAACCCTTGCTTCGCTGAGTAATGTTGTCCCACTTGACCCTTAGATTAGCAGTGGGGCTAAACTCTTTCCGCATAACCCCACCGCATTGCGGACAAGCGGGCGGTTCTATACCCATCGCTTGAACCTTCTCTACTTCATATCCACACTCGCAAGTATATTCATGGATGGGCATTAGTTACTCCTTATGCTAATCTGGAATAGAACACAACACCGAAAGTTGAGCGCAGAACATCAGCACCAAAGATAGCGCTGACATTGATGACATCGCTGTGCCGTGAAGCATAGCGATACCTCTCCACTGTCGGAGGCATCTGTATTACCGCACCGATAGCTTCCTTGTGAATTAGGGCGCAGTCATTACCAGTAGACTGAGCATTCAAGTTGTTGGACATCAGAATTGGGTCTCCATAGGGAGTCCTCCCAATCTCACCCGTTAGGGTCTGGTTGTAGTCCCTGTGCACAAACTTGTCTATTTTGTACATATCAGCTAGAACAGAGGGGTCAATTATGAGTGTCCTTTGACTTCTCGGCACCTCCGCCTCATCCAGTCCTTCCATCAGGGCAATCAGCAGGTCATCGGTGAAACTCTGCCCGTCAGAACCTCTCCACGTGGTTGTTAGTGATGCAAACAAGTCGTTAACCTCTTCATCAATAACCTTCGCTATCTGGTAGCCAGAGTTCGCCGACATCTTCTCAAGTAAGGCTGGAATCTGGGTTTGCAGCTTCTCACCATCAGATACTTGCACTGGGCTTTCATACCACTTGTCAACAGTGATACTTTCAACTGTACCAAATGTGCTGGTACCCATATGGGAGTTGGAAGTTCCGCCCCAGTCCGTTGCAACGTCAACCACGTGAGCACTCTGAGCAGTCATAACGGGTATCCAAATCTTGTCTCCGACAGACAGTAGCGCCCTCCAAGTCGTGTCAACGGCCCCCACACACACCAAGTTACTCATCACAGCATCTATGACTCTGGCACTGTATATTTCGGGTATGCCGTAGCCAGTACCTGACGCAATATCGTCAGGTATTCTTGTACTTGTCCAATCAGACATTTAATTTCTCCTTATTTTATACGACCCTCCCCCTGAGCCTTCGCAAGTTCTGCCACCTGTGTACTTATTTCTTGCGGGGTCATCTTGGAGGGGTCGAGAGTTTCCAGTATCTCTTCACTTTTATATGTTCTCCCTCCCCCGCTAGTCTTACCTGAGTCAACTTTAAGAGTTGGAGTTTCACCCTTCTTCGGAAGCTCATTGGCTATCTCCTCTATCGCTTCAATGGAACCGTCTGTGGACTTGGCTAGTTTAGCCAGAAGACTCGGACTCACCGACAAACGGGTGGCTATCTCACGGGCGTTACGCTCCTTCGTGACTTCAGCCTTATCAGCGTTTGCAAGTTTCAGTTCTTCGTCTTTCTCGTCCCTTTCCGTCTCTACCGTTGCAAGTTTGGATTCAATCAGCCTGCGCATTTGCCTTTCCTTGATAGCACTGAGTTGCTCGGTATTGCCTGCGGCAGCCTTGAGTTCCTCGTCCTCTTGGTCTTTAATCATTTGGTCAAGTCGCCCCGTTGCCGCTTGCGCCGCCTTAATAGCAGTATCAGTAGACTTCTTTAATCTACCAACCTCTGCCAGCGCATCAGATTTAGTCTTGCGCGTTGCTTCCGCCATCTCCTCCTTGGTAAAAGTTTCGGGTTCTTTTTCTGAAGTTCCCTTTGTATCCTCAGAAGTATTGTCCTGAGTGTCCTTAGATTCGTCCAGTTTCGCCATTAGATTATTTTCCTCCTTAATAGAAAAACCGCCCCATAATATTTGAAGCGGCTTTGTAAAAGTATGCTCTATTCTATTATATAATGCCTGTCAACCCCTGAGTTCTTCCAGCCTCCTCTTCATCTCCTCAAGTGATGTTTCCTCCTCCCTCAGTTCAGGCTTGGGTTTCGGCTTTGGGGCAGGTTTCGGCTTGGGGGGTGGTTCAACTTCCTGCCACCTATCACCTACTGGCGTGTAGCCCTTCTGGTCAACCAGCCAACTCTCAAAATCAGGGTGCTCGTGTCTGTATATTAATCTATCCTTACCAGTTGTGGGCAGAGTGTTATATTTGCCAATGGATGCCTCAACTTCCACGCTGGGGATTTTATCAAAGTCTATTGGTTGGTTTCCAAGTATATCTTTTGCTAACCAAACCTTATTATAATAGTCCTCATGCTCTTGAAGGAATCGCTCTTGGTCGTATCCTGCTATGGGTAAGTCGTAATACCCAACATAGGAGTCTACTAGAGTTTCGGGAATACCCATCTCCATTCCCTCAATCCGCTTTTCAAGACTTTCATGCTGAGGGTCTTCCTCATCCATATCCCATAGTTTTCTCTTTAGTTCAAATAGTGGGGATTGTATCTCATCATACTTCGCAGGATCGTCTACAAAGGCACTGATAGCCTCCGGGGGAATATCATACTTCTCCATCAGGTTAAGCAATTCCAGCGCACTATTCGGATTCTCAAAGGCACTAATTCTACCCCAGAAATAGAGACTAGCCTCTACATCAGGGAACTGATTTCTTAGGAACTTCTTGCCCTCGCTGTCCGCATTGTCATACTGTACCCATAGGTCTTTGGCATCAAGGTATTCTTTCACGAAGGCATCCCCAACTTGTAGAACCATTGACTTGCCGTGTGTTTTAACCTGTTTATCTATTTCACTAGCGAACTCGTCAGTCTGGAAATATTCAGCCTCTTTCCCTATTTCAAATTTCTCCAGGTTGCCTATTCGTTTTTTGAAGCCGTCTATCTCTTCCTTAATATCATCACCCCATATCTTCTCGTACCCTCGCATCATACTGGTATCTAAGTTATGTTCCTGAACCAGACGCAACACCTCTGCGCGAGCCGCATCAGTCGAAAGTGACCAAATGGTATTAGCAACGAAGAGTTTAGCCTCTATTAACGGGTTATTTGTACGCCACTCTTGCTTAATTTTTGTGTCAGACCAACCTCGGTGTAAGGGGTTTGCCTTAAAATACTCTTCTCTTTCCTCCGCATCTTCAAATGTTGGGTATTTATCAGTTTCGGGTTTCCACTTATCGACAAGTTTCTGTAACTTAAAGTCCCTATCCTTTAGATATAAGAACATCGTTAGCCAGTCACGCTTGCCGAGGGCTACATTAAGACCCTGCCGTACCACCCCAGGCATTAAGGTGCTTTGAAGTAATCTCCAACCCTCATTTAGTTGCCTCTCATCGCCAAGTGCAACCCCCGTTGCAATCTTCGCCGCTGCCGACACTAACTGCAATCCCGGGAACTCACCACTTATCAAGTCAGCAAGATAATTAAGTGATGTCACCCCAGTATATTGCCATGCCTTTAGCCGTTCCCTCTCTTTAATCAGGGCGGCAAAGGCGAGAATGGCTGCATATGTCATCCACGCCTTGTTGGTCGCAGACCAGTTTTTCTTCGGAAGTTTACTACCTGTCTCCTTCTCAAATTGACGATAAACGGAAGATGGTCTCTTCGTTACCCACTTAACCATCAAATCAGCCCAGTTAATACCCCATGTGGTCAACATCGAGAGAACTCTCCCCAACCCACTGCGGGAAGCCCCCATGCTGTTCATCTTGGTATAGAGATACTGGCAATCCGCCATAACCTCATCACCCCTCCATATCAGCAGTTCATGGAGCCTTTCTGGGGAGAGTTTCTTATCCGCAGATAGCGCGTCATTGGCATCTATAAGCATTTTCTTCGCTTCGTAATATCCACCAGTCATGGCGAGGTCTACGTTGACTGTATCGGCACTACGGAACAGGAACATCATGGTATTCCTGAATTTGTCCAGTGCATTAGCTACAATATCGCTATCCATACCTGGAACTAATGCCAACTTCCTGCCTCGCTTACCAAGAGACTCCCTCAAAGTCTGCCTGCTTTCACTTGTTGCTATACGCCCCACCGCCTCCGACCATGCCAAGGGGCCAATTTCAGAAATAGTCAGTAGGTTCTGGGACAAGTTCCTAACGGCAGAAGTCGCCTTGCCACCAATCCATAAAATGTACTGCCAGCTTATCACTATATGGGACATTACTGCTGACGGATTACCCTTGGTTAGCATATCAACAAATTGGGTTTTCAAAAATGTCCCTGGCCCAATAGTTGGTATTTTCTCTATCGCCCCAGCTATCTCAGCCAAGAAATTGTTAGTCAGCTTGTCAACGTCTGACATTTCACTAGTCATTCTCTTGGTATAACTCTTGAAATAATTCCTGAACAACTCTGGCGTTTCAGCATCATTGGCAACCGCAGCCACCTTCTGTAGCATGGGTTCATAATGGAATACCCTCAATGCAACTGCATCATACACTTCCATAGCCTTGAATGGGTCTTTAATGAAACCTACGGCCCCCAACCTCTGTTTAAGGAATGGGTCGGTTATGGTCTTTTTTGCCTTATCGGTCAATATGAAGGCCATCTCTGCCGATAATTCGCCTGTCTCCTTTAGTTCGGCAATCATCTCCTCCTCAAATACGTGAGTGATATACTTACCAATCCTTTTCTCTAGCGGTATCCCCTTCCGATTAGCCCAATCATCATAGAACTTCCGTATAAAATTAACAGCCTGCTTTTCTTCAAAGAGCAAACCAGTAACATCGCCCGTTTCCGCCGCATCAAATACAGCCTCCCTGCGGTTCTTGTCCACAGTCTTCGCCACTTTCTTGCGAGCCTTTGCGTTTGCCGTCTTTTCCTCTCCCTCTAATATCTCGGATTTCTGAATCCCCTTATAGATTGTAAATAAGTCCATTTTCTCAAAGACTTTTCGGGAACTCCTAACCCACTCTTTAAGCCCCATGTCCTTTATGATTGAACTACTATCTACCACACCTTTTGCTATCGGTTCTGACGGGGGAACTGGAATACCACCCTCACCAATTACTTCTATGACTTCAGGTGCAATCCTCTTAGCTACAGGGGGTGTAACCTCAGCGGGGGGTTTAACATCAGCTAAAAATTCCTCTGCTTCGGCTCTAGTGGCGAAAGATTTAGGATGCAATGGGAAAGCGGGTTCACCAGATTTGACCCAATACCGTGGGGTTTCACCACCTGTGCTATAAATAAAAGGTTCTTCTGTAACCTCTGGGGTAACTTCAGGAATTACGGGAACTTCAGGGGCTATTGCTTCTTCTGGTGTAACCGCCTCAGCTTCTACTTCCGCAAATACTTCAGGAGTTATGTTTTCGTTGATTTCATTAAATACGGGCGACTCGCCAGCTTCTTTCTTTAGGGACTTCTTTATTCTATTTACAGACGAAACGCCTATCTGCCCAGCACCGCCCAATACAGTAGTTAGCAGGAAGGTCTGAGGCGCTATTTCTTTGAAAGCCTCAACCCACGTTATCTTTCCCTCTCTAAGCCCAGCTCCCACCTCTATATCAGATTGCCCTTTTTGTGTTATAGTCTCAGTGAGAAATTCCTGACCATAGATAGCAATTAGTTTACTTATAATTTGACTAGCGGTATTTTTGCCTACCATTTTACTAAGTGGCAACGTCAGTAATCTGGCAAAGGCAAGATTACTAATAGCTTCTGGCACAGCCTCCCATAGCCCGTATGCCCTAGCTTTACCAGAGAAATCACGCTTCAAGGCATTTTCTTCATCTAAGGTCAGCCCCCTTCCCGCCGTGCTAATCATCTCTTCATTCTTTAATTCAAGATATTGCTGCATTATCTGGTAGGTAGTCATATTATAGGCAACTGCTCCAGAGGCGGCAGACCCGATAAACCAAGCCGCAACTCTAGCTCCAGGCACTGGTGCTAAGGCCGCAGGGAGACCAGTGGCTAAACCAGCCCCCATTGAAGTTAGCGAAAAGGCTATATTCTGCGGCAACTCAGCCAGGTCAGACAGATTTATGGGCAACCTGGATTCCCCATATTCCCTAGTCACTTCTGCAACAAACTTTGCCTGGTCTGTATGGGCATCTTCAATAAATTCGTCAGCCCAATCCTTGTCTACAACACTAGCCCCACCCTGCCCCTGAAATGCTTGTAATATCGCTGCCCCCAATTGCCTGGGCACTTTAGTCAATGCCTCACCAAATACACGGAATACACTACCATAATTTCTAGCTGTCTCGGCAGTTAATACCCATTCGTCAAGTTCCAGTTCATATCCTTTCGGGTATCTACTTTCTTTTTCAGATTTTGAGATTACCTCGCCAGTTCTAATATTCTGCCATTCTGGTTCAAGTTGCATGACCGCTTCAGGCGGTTCAACAATTTCCCCAGTCTGGGGGTCATACCTGCCTACTATTTCGCCTTTCTGGTTTTTAATATTGTAATCACTATCTAAGATAAATAATTGCCTGATACCACCGACTTCTTCAACAAACTCCAACCCCTCTGGCGGGACTTCAAATGGTTCGGGTTCAAGGAATACCCCCTCAGCCTCTTGTGGTGTGGCACCAAACGCCTCTAATAATGCCAATGTTTCTGGGGTTCTGCCCCTCTCAAACTTAATATCCTTTAAGAACTCTTCGGGTTGCTCTTCTGCCCATTGCATTAACGTTTGCAGGGTTATCGGTTCAACCTCTGGGTACACGGCCTTAAATAGGTCTTCTATATTAGCTTCAGGCATAGCAGGGGTTATTGGGGCAGGCTTTGCAGCCTCCTGTTCCCTGCGTATCTGTTCAAACGGTGGTAGTTCAGTTTTTTTGATTGCCACTTACATTCCTATCTTGGGTAATTTACGCTTTCTAATAGCTCCCTTTATCCTTTCAACTAAAGGAGGTGTGGGCACTGGAGCCTCTAGTATTTTCAGCATTCTTTTTTGGTGTTCTTCGTATGTGTCTTTTGCCATTATTTACTCTCCCCTGGTGTGCCCTTTAATTGCGTTGCCTTTGTCGCTGATGTTATCTCGTTGCCAACCCCCAGTTCTGGCATTTCCGCACCTACCTGAACCTGCGTTGGCCCTTTTGGTACTTCTGGTTTTGGCATCTCACCCCTCAACATTGCCTGCAAATCAATACCCATCGCAGCAGAAGCTAATTTAGCCTCATAATCTTTGTCTTCTTCATATAGACTCCTTATAACCCTATCGGCCTTAATGGTGGGGAATAATATCTCAGCCTCTTCCACATCCAATTGCCGTTGTTCGCCATCTGGGTCTTCAAGTTGCAAGATGGTTTCCCTCTTTGTCTTCTTTGAAATTAAATCCCCAGCCGCGGCAGCTATCGAGTATCTAGCCACGTCTTCCTTTGGGGATTTAATAAAGTATTTATATTCAGTACTGTATTCACCACTCAGTTTGCCCGTTTCAAAAGTCCTCTTATGTCCCGCAACCCCCAATTCAACACCGCCTCCGATTTGTACCACCTGCTTGGTAAACATCTCGGCTAAAGACTCATTCATCAAAGACTTGGTAGCCAGCCTGGGGAGAAGTAGCTGCCCACGGTTCTCACCTATTTCAACCAGAGCTACCGCCGAGAAAGGTTGCCTGGGGTCGCCAATATCCACGTTGGTTAAGCTACCTTCCTGAGTAGCTTTCTCTAATATATTGTAGGTTTGATCGAAGGCTCGCTTGGTATCGCCATACTCAATGGGCAATATATCCTCATCAGGCTCTATCCTCGTTGCTGCCCCAGATGCCATTACTTTTTCATAGTCAGCGGGTTGCCCCTTACCCTTTAATTTCTGCTTTACGGGAGGTTTAACTGCCTTGAGGTTAAGTGTCTGGCTTATACTTATAACCCTATTTAATTCAGGAACTAAATTTCTGATTAGAAAGAAGATTGACTCACCATCATATAAGGCGCTATCATCATCTAGTAATATCGCCCCGTATCCCAGGGAAACAATCTGGAGTGAGACGGGGCAAAACCCAAAGACGTGTTCTTGCTCAAAAACCTTCTTCCTGTCTATCCACACTTCATTGTGCTCGGTATCCCATGTATCCCAAACAAGACCTTTCTTATCAGCAATCACAATGCCGTACTCTGCCTCTATATCGGACTTGCTGCGCATTGTTTCATTATTTGCCCAATCTAACCCGTTATCGCCCATTTCGTAAGTTACATAGCGAGCATCCCAGGGAGTGATGTCGGGAATTAAAATATCATCCACCATCCTGAATAAACACCTGGCAGCACTGCGTCCCCTGAAGCAATTCTGAACATCGAAGAACGGATTAAGTTGTGGCTTACCCCTTCGCCTCAACCTGTCATTAGCCGAATCAAAGGCAGCTTCCTGAAACTCCTCAATGTATGCTGTGTCCAATTTTTTGTCTTCAGTTTCAACCACTGCCTGCTGAACAGCTTTGCTTAATTCAGATGTAGCAAAGGCAGCGAACATAGACACCTTATTGAGTGTCACATTAACAATATCGGGAATAGCCTTGAGCTTATCATCCCGCATTATGTACTTTGCCCGCAGTAACGTTACATCGTCATCCTGCCGAACGGTTAAAGAACTCAATCTATCTGCTGCTTCTTTTATCTTTTTATCATAACTGTCCATATTTGCTCCTATCCAAAGCTAAAACTGGGTCGCATACTCTGCGGCTTATCCCCGCCCGGTTTCGCAGTAGCAAACCCGTACCGCTCCGTCATACCGTAAACTGCATATCTCATCGCATCCATTAAGTGGTCGTTAAATTTAACTGGTTCACTCATAATATTCCCGTCCTTGGCCTCTTTCCACTGATAACTCTGTATCTCTTCGATTAGATGAACACTCGATGCGGGGACAAGTAGGGTCTGTCTCTGGCACAAGTCAATCCCATCCTTGACATCCTTATGTGCCTCATAAGCGTTGTATCCAGCCCTGAATATCTCCTCTATCATCTGTTTGGCAGATGGGTCAGCATAAATATCGCCTTTCTCTTCGTGAGTAAGGTGCTCTATAATGTCTTTGTTGGTAATACCCGACTTGTATAATCTCTCTTCAAGGTAAAACTGTCCGCTTAAAAGATAGACCTTAACGATTGCCGATGGATTAACCAGACCGAAATCCAATCCGTAACACCACTTCGCCTCACTCATGTCTGGTAGTTCAGGGATAACCTTATAGTTAATATATATCCTTCTTTGCAGTAATCCCCACTCACCTAACGCATATATCTTGTAAAAGTTCGCATCCTGGTGTATCAGGTCTTTAATTGTCTGAATATAATCCTGGCTGAGAAACGGGTTGTCCTCAAACGTGGAATGTATCATCTCCACATCCGACTCAGATAATAGCCTCTTCGGTATCCAGCCGTTGGCGTCCGATGGATTTAATGACAAGAACATCTGATTGCGTTCGCCCTCTATCGTGGGATGGCGACACCGTAGCTTCAAGATAGTATAATCTTTATAGGTAAACTCGTTAGCCTCTTCCATCCAGATATAGTTGAAATTAGCTGACTTCAACTTCTCCGCCTCATCCAATCCAAAGAACTGTATACTACTTGAATTGTGGGTGTAGATATGCTCGGACTTGTTGTGGTGGTTAGGGTCATATATTCCGTAGTCTTTTAAGAGTGCTACCATATCAAGCATCGTGGTCATTCGAAGAGAGTTAAAGGTCTTCCTTGTTATGCCAATCCGCTTGTTCTTTTCCTGCGTTAATCTCTCAATGAATAACTGTTCAAGGGAGTGAGACTTGGAACTGCCCGCCCCACCCACATTAACTATAGTCTTAGCCCCGGACTCCCTGTTCTTATCATATATCGGCGTTACGCCTATTTCCCTGGGTGTCGTAACCTCTGGGTTGGGATATAGAACCCACTTATAATCATCTATCCCCCAGTAATATCCGTCAGGGGGTATTTCCCGAGGTCTTGGTGTCGCATAAGCTACTATTTTCTCTTCCATATAAAAAGAGGGCTGTTACACCCCCTCTACTCCTCGTGGGCTTGAGCCTACACGGACTATCCTATATGCCTTTGTCCCCTCAGCCTGTGCATTCATTGAGGCGCTCTTCAATAACCTTGTCCCGCTTAGACATCTTTCCACGGGGGTCTTGCAGTTCGCCCGCACAGCCACCCTCGACTCAAGCCTTATTTAATTGTTACCTTTAACAAACTCAGATAGGCTGTTGTCTTTATTCATTACATTCCTTTAACAGTTTTTGCCAGCAAATTTCGCAACGTGCCCTTCTTACAGGTAATCCCCCCATTACAGATAAGTGTTCATAGCAAGGCTCACTACCCCACTCCACAACCTTCTTTAATTGAGCTTTGGCTATTATTGAATCCCTGGTAATGCACTCTTTGGCTATTTGGGATAATCCCTTGTCTGCCATAACCCTCCCAACGGCATCCTGCATCTCTTCATCTGTTAGTAATATACTCATAGCTACCCAACCATAAATCTCTTTAACAACTTGATGTATTCTTCATAGAAATTCCTGCCGTGAGTCCGCTTACCTTTCTCAAAATGATGGGCGACTTCGTGC
>SDBT01015088.1_pt1 | contig 12294 bp, 11 predicted proteins | sample 2277101 | NCBI WGS metagenome assembly SDBT01 (sample SAMN10404973, study PRJNA504765) | marine sediment metagenome | isolation source: marine sediment core GS10_PC15, 103 cmbsf | place: Arctic Ocean: Southern Knipovich Ridge | collected 2010
AAACAAACCATAGGTTCGAGGTTCTTTTTCTGGTCATTGCACTGTTCCATCTCATAAGCATTCTCCGGAATGCAAAAAAGCTCACCACAAAAGCTAAAGATACTGTTGATTTGATAAATCATTACCTATGGCAGCCCATTAAAATTATGATGATGATTTTGGAAAAGGCAAAAGGGGTGGCGGCCAGGCAGGCTAAGAAAGCTAAAAAATAAATCCCTTTGTCTGGACCTTGATTTGCTTGATTAAAGGATGTCTATGATTGATTATATGGGCATCATATTAATCAATTCATCATGCAAATCAAGGTCCAGACAGTTTTTCATAAACCTCCGCCGTTTCCCCCGCCATAACCTCCGCGGTGAAATGGGTTTTTACGCGTTCCAGAGCGGCTTTTTCAATATCCATTTTCTGGTCAGGGTTTATGAGGATGGTCCGAATAACATCCGCCAACCGATCACTATTAGCTGGCGGTACCAGATAGCCGCTTTTGCCATGTTCGATAATATCTTTTGCTCCCCCATTATCCGTTGCAACTACAATCACCCCGCTGGCCATAGCTTCTAAAAGAACCAGCCCAAATGCTTCGCGGAGCGACGGAAGAACAAAAATATCAGACACTCTCAATATCTGAGGTATATCCTCCCGCCAGCCAAGGAAGTGCAAGTTTGTTACATCAGCATATTTATCCTTCAGCTCCTTCTCTGCCGGACCTGTACCCACTAACATCAGATGGAGGGTAGGGAATTCCTGTTGTAATTTTTTGAATTCCTGAAATAAGTATTTATGGCCTTTTCGCTTGTGCAGTTCCGCAATACAGGTAATCACCAAATCACCATCTTTAGCAGGCAGAGATGCCTTGTCCTGATTATCCAAAAACCTGTCAGCCTCAATGCCATTATGTATTAAGTTTAAGCGGTTTTTCACATCTTCGCCATATTCGCTAAGATGTCGAAAATTGTCCATACTAATGGCGATAATCTGATCCGATCGCTTTAAACACATCCGCTTGACCTTGTGCTTCAATCCCGTCAGTTCAAACGGGTCATGTTCTGTTGTCACGACTGGTAATCCTGCATGCTTGGCAGACCAAAACGCATAACGGCAGCTGCCAGGGTTCCATAAATGAATATGTATCAGATCAAACTTTCCGGTTTTCAATAATTTTTTCAGTTTCGTGTAATGTCTCGGGTCATGCTTATGAACTGTCGGCAGTAGATGAGTATGTTTATACACTTCCTGAAGTTCCGATTCGCGTCGTTTTAAAACCGAATAAGCCCCGCACGCCAAAGAAACTGAATATCCAATCAGCCCCAGATGCCTGGCAAGCAGTTCCATCTGTTTTTCAGCCCCGCCATAGTTAGGCGTATCGGTATAGAAGAGGATGTTTTTCATGGCTTTATTTTATATTACCTATTAGATATAATAAACCTCCTTAATCCATATCTAAAGCTCCTCCGGGGCGCCCAAGATTGGATTAAGATGCTCCTGAACAATTTGTTTCAGTGTTAGTGGGCTCATCAGGTTTGTATCAAACAATCACAGGCCTGTCGGCCTACTAACCATTGGAGGAAGCCGTGAAAACGTCAAAAATTTTGTGGTTCATTGGTCTGGTCTTGGTAACAGCCATTTGCTTTGCTGTTGCCAACTATTATTACCCTTCCAAATGGCTTATTGCACCCGCCATATTTTTTGGCACATTTGGTGTACTGTTTGGACTGACGTTCCTGTTCACTTCCCGAAATCTTCGCTATAAAGCGCAGGTGGAATTGAGAGAAGGGGTATCTTTTTCAAAAGTTGTGACAGCATTTCTCCCATCCTTCCTTATAGCTTGTCTGGCTGTGTTCCTATCCATTTGCTTCCGTTTACCAAGCTAGGAGGAAATCATGATCACGCTAACTTTATTGGATATTGCCATATTAGCCATCCTCTTACCCATCTTCATCGCGATGATGGTCTACTTGGTCAGGAAGTCGTTCACCGCCACCCTTGAAGGAGAATCCAGAAAGGGGAGAGTCATGAAGGCGGAGATAAGCTTTTGGGAACACGTTAAGGGGATTTTCTGGGACATGTGGCCTATATTTTTGTTCATGTTCGGATTGTTCCAACTCCTTGTCGCCTTCAAGTACGGCCCCAAGGACATTGAGCAGGGTGTGATCCTGGGCATTTCAGGAGTTGTAACCTTGATCTGCTCATATCCCGGCTTAAGGCGTCTCAACTCGGCGGCGACGAAAGGCCTGAAACAAACTCCATAACCTCCGCAACATTTTAGGAGCAAACATCTGAGGCTGTCCGATTCACCACCATGAATCGTACAGTCTCTTTGACATGTATCTGATTTCTGATTTTATGGGTATTTTGTTATAATTAATCTCCTTAATCCATATCTAAAGGTCTCCCCAGGGGATGTCCGCGATTGGATTAAGATGCTCCTGAACAATTTAAAGTTAGTGGGCTTGATGGGTTTGTAATCATTTTACGGGCCTATTGGCCCACTAATTAGATTGGAGGAAGTCATGAAAATGCACCCTGGTGGATACTTTTTTGCAGTATGTACCCTCTTTTTCGCTGTTGCAGGGCTCATCTTGTTTCTCTTCGGCGGCATGCTAACGAACGATAGGTGCTTATGGCTGTTGTGTCTCAATACATGCGGCCTGGGACTAGTCATAAGCCTGGTAATGTTCTTCCTGGTCATTCTTGCGACAATCATAAAGGAGGCGGTGAAAGCACTTTTTATTGAGAGAACATGCCCATCATCATGGCCTAAAAGCCAATAACCGAATTGGAGGAAGCCATGTTTTGGTTCTATGTTGCCATAGCAGGTATAGCAGCTTGGATGGTGCCCGTTCTAGTCATCTCGATTGTCGATATCGTCAAGAAGAGCGGAAAAAGAAGCTTATGGGATCACACCAGGCAAGTTGTCCCAGATGTAATGCCCCTATTAGTATTCACGGCTGGGTTGTTCCAAATTCCCATCGCCGTCACGTACGTCGTACAAAACATTTGGTTAAGCATATTCTTGGTTATCTCAGGGGTTATAACCTCGCTTTATGCACGCCCTGGCAAAAACCATCTCCGTTCGCGGGTGCAGACACGCCTGTATGGGACTCCATCACCTCCAACCTCCACACAGGAGCAGTAACAAGAGGTTACCCGATCATCACCGATTGGGTAGCCTTTTTATAATTTTGCAAAAACAAATCCTATTTAACCAACCGCTGAGCCCATTTTTTACCAGCCTCTTTTTCGTACGCAACATAAGAATAAATAATCGGATTTACTACAGCTACGATTATGGATATGAATACAATGTAAATGGCGTATTTATCCAAAACCGTTGCCACAAAAATCATCAGACCAGCTAATTTAAAAAGCCAGGCGCCCCGTTTATGTGTCTTGTCCCATACTTTCTCATTACTGAGTGTCCACGGGGTGCGTATGCCTATAAACCAATTGCGTTTTGCATGAGAAAACAAGAAGCCAATGTAGATGAAAAGAATTCCTAATGACGGCAGAAGCATGCGGGTCATATTAAACGTGTATCCCAAATTCCAGGCTAATGTGAGCAAATAGAGGTAAAAAAGAAAAAGCACCAGGAGCAGAATAAACCCATCAAACCAGGGCCTGAATTTCTCGATATTCTTTTTAAGGGGATCGATTTTTGGAATAATCAAAAACATCAGAAACATCAAAAGGGTAACAGACGGCATTAAATAAAGGCCCCAGAACTTGGACATATGCCCATCCACTTCCCCGGCCCCATTCCAATGAGACGCCATTTGGTCGGGCATTTGGGGGTAAAAATAGACCGCGATCCCAAAGGAAAGTAAGATAATGGCTAAAATGATAATATGGATTTTTTTCATAGCTTTATTTTAAAGGAATATTTAAAAAATAACAATTTCTTGACTTTTTTTAATAAATGGTTAATAATATATGCCTTTTATCATCAAGCATGAAAAAATTATCTGCAATCTTCATCGGTCTGATTTTGGGGTTTGTGCTGATAGCGCCTGCTTCTTATGCCGATTATCGGAACTTTCCGCCTAATAATTCGCAATTTCACCCTAATGATCCGGATTACTATGATGGTAATTTGCGGTTAAAGCTGAAAAACCGGGCGGATATTGAGCGTGCCAGCGCATCCAATTTGCATTATGACCAATATTCACGCGACTATTACCGTTGTAACTGGAAATACAATAAAAATTTAAGGACATGGGTTTGTGAAAAGGGCTATGGAGGATCTTATGCCCAGTCAATTCAGGCCTGCCCATTTGGTTACACATTCAATGCCGTCCAACAACGCTGTACAGTAATCCGCCTGGCAGCCAACTCCCGTTTAAACGCCCGTGGGGATGGATGGGTATGTAATTCAGGTTATCATTTAAACTACCCGGGAACCGGATGTGACCGAAACCAAATCCAATATACTTATTATAACGAGCCCATTGACCAGCCTACTCATGTAGTTACCACCAAATACGTATATGTTTACGACGGACCGGATTATTTACCTCAAACAGGGTCAGGGATTGGCTTGGTGTTATTAGTAAGTGGATTGGGAGGATATTGGATTTTGAGGCGCAAAAAGAAAACCAGCGGAAAACATGGCCTCTAAATATCTTATTGGCTTAGCAGTAACACCTACTTATCCTTCTTCAAGTGGCGTAATTTTTCCTGTTGGATCAATATGGAATCCTTTCGGCTTATCTGATTCGCGATCATATAACCAACCCTTTGCTGAACCCCCAAAAAAATCAGCTATAAGGTCAAAGCGCATTGCATAAAGAGGTTGGCCGTCCGGGCGGATGTGGAATACCTTTCCATCCTTTTTAACGATCGCAAAACCTTCACGAAAATCATCAATATAATCATATCTTTCTTCATAAGCTGGTTTTCCATCAGGTGTGATGTGAAAGTGTTGTAAGCCTATTCTAGCCCACGCACGATCATTATGAAAATCACCAACTTCGTGATACCTTTCTTTATAAGCTGGCTTCCCGTCAGGCTTGATGTGAAAGGTTTGATGCTTGCTTTTTTCTCTAACAGTGGCAAAACCATTTTCGAAATCACCAACCCATTCATAACGCTCTTCATAAGCAGGTTGCCCATTTTCATCGACATGAAACATTTTATGGTTTAATCCGACTCTAGCTAAATCTTCGTAAAAATCAGCAACAAAATCAAAACGGGCTGCGTAAGCTGGTTGACAATCACTTTCTCTAATGTGGAATTGTTTACCATGACTTGAGGCTATGGCATGACCATTTCTAAAATCAAATTTGGCTTTTAGTGCTGGATCACATTCTTTTTGAGCTATTGTTTGCTTATTGATCTCTGCAGATGCTTTATCTTTTTCACTGCATCCTCCCCCCAATAATAATAAGCTAGCCATCATTAACATACGAGATGTTGATATAGCATTAAAATCAGCATAATTTTCTTCGTTGCCTTCGCATGAGCCTATTGATCGCATAATATAATTGGATAGTTATAAGGTTATTTATTGTAATTATTTATTTTTGTTTGTCAAATACTTTCACTCCTAACTTACGCAGATAGCAAATAAATTTTTTATGCTGGTGGGTCAGGCGGGACTCGAACCCACGGCCAATTGCTTAAGAGGCAACTGCTCTACCAACTGAGCTACTGACCCACATTTTTAATATATCATGTAATCCAGACCCGGCGGGACGGACCAACTCCGCACGCGCGAACGCTGCGGAGCTGCTCTTGACCCGTATAGATGCGAGAAAAAAACTATCACAGACGCCTTGCAAGTTCAAGCAGGCTTTTTAATTTTAACAGATTTAATCTTAATTCCTGACTTACTTTTAGCTAATCGCTTGCGCACAACAAACCCCTCCTCTATACCAGCATGGGCTTTTAAGGTGATTGAAAAATTTTGTCCAGCGCTGGCATGATCGATGATTTCCCCTGTTTTTGCATCCCTGAATTCACCCAATACAATCGGGATAGTTTTATCAGGTGTAATCACGTCCAATTTATCCCCTTTGTCTAACCGATTGCGGACTTCCATGGTGATAGTTTTTCCGTCCGTTTTTCGGATTATGCCTGCGAAACAGTAATGTTCGTTATAATCCCCGCCGCGCATATCCTCATACTTCTGCCCTTCAGCTCCAGGCTTGCCATACCAAAAACCAGTAAAATACCCGCGCGTATCAATTGACTCAATCAGATTCAGAATTTCCGGCGTTGGAGGTTTGCCCTCCATGGCCAAATCCAAAGCCTGCCGATAAGCTCTTGTGGCAATGGCTGTGTAATAGACGGTTTTGTGCCGCCCTTCTATTTTCAGAGAATCCAAACCAGCATCAATCAAATCTTTCAGATGCTCAATCATACACATATCCTTCGAACTCATCAGGCTCGTCCCATGCTGATCTTCCTCAATAGGAATAAGTTCACCGGGACGCAGATTTTCCTCCAGATAAACCTTATAATTCCAGCGGCACGAATGGGCGCACATGCCTTCATTCGCGCATCTGGATGACATAAAACTGGAAAGCAAACACCGCCCTGAATAAGCCATGCACATGGCGCCGTGCACAAATCCCTCCAATTCGACATCAATTCCCTTTTTCTTAAGTTGTTGTCGGATTTTTTTGAGTTCCCGCAAACTTACCTCCCGTCCCAATACCACACGCTCAACACCTTGCTTTGCCCAAAATTCAATGGCTGAGGAATTAAGGGTGTTGGCTTGGGTGCTGATGTGGATAGGAAGCCATGGGCATTTTTTTTTGATCAAGCTAAGAACCCCTGCATCCGAAACCAAAATTCCATACGGATCCAGCCCTTTTTTGTTCAATGCAGTCAAATGGTTTAGCTCTTTTTCTAAACAACTCAAACGACTCTCATGGGCATGGATATTCATGGTCAGGTATATCTTTTTACCAAGCTTGTTCTTGAGTTTTAAAGCTTCCTCCAGTATATCTCCGCTTTGATCATCAATTTTCACCCGCATACTCATCGACTTAACGCCCATATAACAGGCATCCGCGCCATACTGAAACGCGGTTTTCAGTTTTTTAATGTCACCGGCCGGCGCAAGGAGTTCGGGTTTTTTCATAATTTCGGATTGATTAACCTACCCTTCGCCTGTAGCGAACCCCCTCCGATAAAAATTTGATGAAAGATTGATAAAATATTGATGTCTATTCTTTATCTATTCTCAATCTATTCTTGATCCATTCTTAGTAAATTCTTAATCTATTCGACCAATTCAACTCTCATTATATAATGCTCCCCATTGCTGTTCACCCTCTCTGGCGCCTTCTCTTTTTTATAAATTTTAAATCCGCATTTCTCATAACATTTAATAGCGGCAATATTTGGGATATCGACATTTAAAAATACCTCTGTTTTACCCATCTTTTCTTTAATGTATTTTAAAAGCGTTTTTGTTACATCCGTTCCATATCCCTTTCCCCATTCATCTTTTTCCCCAATGATAAGACCAACAAAAGTTTTATCGGGAAGTTCCTTATTTTTACTTTTATGAACACCGCAATTACCGATTATTTTATCATTTTCTTTAAGGAAAATACTGAAACCCAATTCATCAGGATCCGGATTTTTTTCCCGTTCTTCACAAAATTTCAACTCTTCTTCCATCGTATATGCGCGCATGACACTATACCGAGTGACCTCTTTATCCTGAGTCCAGCGAACCCAATCAGCAGCGTACTCTTTGGTAAACGGTTTTAAATAAATTTTTTCTCCTTCAAGCTTCATAAAATGGTTGTTAGCTAATCGATTTTACGAGATGTCAATGATTTTGTCAAAATTGTATCACTATCCAATATCTGATAATCTGTGGACATGCAAAATGATTTTGTAACATTTGATCGGGACAAGCTCACCATCACGGTACGGCCAGAAGGGAAAAAAGATTTGGTAATCGACAAAAATAATGTCAGTATTTCTTATTTTTCCGGAGGGCCGGGCGGGCAAAATGTAAACCGAAATTTAAAAGGAGTGCAACTCATATTTTCTATTCCATCAGATTACCGTCGGGAAGCCCAGCGGACCCAGCAATTGGTGACGCGTGTCATTGGCAAACGAAGCCTCCACCAAAACCTGCAAAGGGCTTTTGAACAATTAGCACACAAAATACGGCAATATTTTTATGTACCCCCTGTTCGCAAAAAAACTAAAACTCCAAGACGCGCCAAAGAAAAACGTCTTCATAATAAGAAAATGAAAAGCATGAAAAAAGAAACACGCAAACGAGTTGAATCCTAAAAATTCAAAATTAATATAGTTATCTAATGTTTTGAATTTTGGTCATTGGAATTTTTGCGTTGTTTATGATTTGGAGCTTGGAATTTAGGATTTAAGATGATAAAAATAATATAGCAACAAGCAAAAAAATAATAAAAAGTTAATCAGCAAAATTATGCAATTAATCTCTTTCCAAGACCTCATCCGTCGCTATCATTCCGGGGAGGGTTTTGTGTTATTTGACACTGAAACCAGCGGTCTTAACACTTTTCATGACGATATAATTGAGGTGGCAGGGGTTATTTGGCAAAAGGGAATAGAGCCAAAAATATTTCAGGAGTTGATGAATGTAAATATCAACAAAATTACAAAGGGCGCCTGGGATATTCACAGGATTCCAAAAGAAGAAATCGAAAGAGCCCGTGAACCATCAATTGTCCTATCAGACTTCATCCAATTCTGCGGCAACCGGCCGCTTTTGGCGCACAACATACGCTTTGATTTTGACATGCTTAACTCCAATCTCATCCGAAACAAATTAAAACCATACCAAAATGATCAGGTTGCCTGTTCACTCGCGTACGCCAAGGAACAAGGCATGCCGGGACGTTTATCCGATTTGGCGAATTTCTATAAAGTCCAGGTCAGCCAGGGCAACCTCCACCGCGCATTATATGACGTCCAGATGCTCATGGAAGTGATGAATAAAATGATGAAGAAGTATGAGCCGGCGGAGATGCAATATTCTTTAATTTTATAATTTCTGATTTCTGATTTCAGATTGCCATTCCTAGATTTGATAATTTTGTAATTATTTAGAAAATTATAAAATATTAAATACAAATTTGAATCAGAAATCCGAAATCCGAAATCAGAAATGAAACTAAGCCTGGGTTACACAACCTTTCCTACAAAAACCGAAGCCAAACAGGTCGTCCTGGCGCTTTTAGAGGAAGAGCTGATTGCCTGCGCAAACATCATTGATGGGGTAGAGTCCTATTTTCTCTGGGAAGATGGGATACAGAAAGCCAATGAAGTGGTGGTAATTTTTAAAACGCGCGTAAAAAATGAAGAAAAAATCATCCGGCTCATCAAAGAACTCCATTCATATGATGTCCCGTGTATTATTTTTACTTCAATTGATCACGGCAATCCGAATTTTCTAAAATGGGTTGAGCAGAGCTGTTAAATTCCATTTGTCATCAATTAGCTAGCTCCTTTGTTAACCTTGCATAAAGTTCCTTCAGCATTTCCTGGATGCTCAATAAACGAGACTTTAAGGCGCCAGGAGTTATTATTTGATTCTGAAGAAGGGGCAAAATTTCATTATCAGAATTTTCAAATAAAGCGGCAAATCCTTTCCGGAAGAATGCAATGCCAGATGTTAATGATTGAGCGGCCTCTGGGTTTTTACATTTTCTTGGCGGGTCAACTTCAGCCACCTCAGATTCTAAAAGCTCCAATGCCCTATCAACCTTTTTCCTAACATCGTCGATTGATTGAAAAATAGAATCCAGGCTTTTTTTGAGTTTAGATAAATTAGACATGGCCTGTATGGGGCTAAGCTCCAAAATTTTCTCCAAGCCGGCTCTAAGACAGCTTACCCCATGAATAAATTCTTTAGCAGATAGTTGTGGCATTGGTTTTTCCGCCTGTCTCATCCTAGGATCAATGGGCTCAATAGCCGACATTGGCACTTTAGAATGATATAGACCTGATTCCATTCTTACCAAAACAAGTACATTTTCATCTATTCTGACGTAGTGAGAAGGGCTAACTAACTTTTTCCATTTTTCTACCAACGATGGCAATAGCGTTTTCTCTATATCTGATAATTCAAATTTTTCTGCGATCAGCTTAAGCCCGTCATCTGTATCTAAAAAATCCAGAGGAACATATAATAATTTTTTTCCCTTAAGAATACTTCCCTCTCCTTTATGTCCAGGTTTTATTCGACAATATGTTAAGGATTCAAACCAGCGTTCTTTCTTATCATCAATTGGATATCTTTTCAGCAATCTTTTAACAAGGCCAGGAGTGATCTTTGCTTTGGATTTTCGGAGCAATTTAAACAACTTACTTTCGTCAATTTCAACATCTTCTTCCTTAGGATCATCTAAAATATCCTGAACCTCAAAGGCTGATTCTTTAGATAGAGCCCCCCTTTTAAATAAGGTAAGAAGCTCTTTCTGTATCCAAAGTACATATAAATAACTGAGAATGGCATTCCGTGAACATTTTAAATTTCGCGCAATATTATTAAGCACTAAGTCCGAACTACGAAATGAGTCAGGCAGAATATCTTCTATTGCCAAGGCACGTTCGTAAGGAGATAAATTACCCCATTCATCCTTTAACTTATCCAACTGAGGCTGCATTTCACTCACCTGTTTTTCATCAGCTATTTCAGTCTCCGTAGGGCTTACCTCGGTTAGCGCATCAGGAACAGCTTTAACGGGAGGAGGTGGTGCAGGGGAATTTTTCCCACCGAGAGGCCTCCCCCTTCTCCGAGGTATTCCAGGTGGTTGCATAATGTCTCCTGTTTCAGAATCTGGCAATCCCAACTCCTCTCGTAAATCACGAAGGGAGTCGTTTTCTTCATTCTTAAATAAAAATTTTTCCAGCATAAATAACATTAAAGGCAATTACTATACAAAAAAATCCATAATTTGTCAAAAAACTCCTTGCAAATTAATTTGCCAACGTTTCAGGCTATAGTATCTGCTAGCGCTAGCGAGCCTGCCGGATGGAACGTATTTTATACATTTCCCACTCTTTCTCTAATTTGCCTGTGCAGTTTTAATAATTCCATTCCCTCTGCAGTCCTTTTTTCCAGGCTCTCAATTACTTCGCCAATATTTTGAGATTCTTTTAATCCGAACATTGTGTGACCACCTGGAGATAATTTTTTTAATATACCTATAAGTTGGGCAATATCTTCATCGTCTCGAGATAACTCAGCTAATTCAGTCATGTTTGTAAAAGTTAAAAATGAAAGGGATTAAATCTATCATAAAAAAATATGGCGCACAACTAGCTTCAAACTGCAGGACTCAGCATATGAGATATGAGATCTGAGATAACTTACTTTTCCTGATTCACATAAACCGTCTGTGTTGGGAACGCCATTTCAATACCTTCTTCCTCAAATGCTTCTTTAATGCCAAGATTTATTTTTTGCTGAGTATCCATATATTTTCCATAATCCGCGGAGCCTAAGTAATACACAATCTCAAAATTAAGGCTGAAATCAGCGAATTCAAAAAAATGCGCACGATCAAAAGTCGCCAGCTTTATTTTAGAAATAACTTCTTTAATGATTTTAGGTATTTTTTTGAGCTGTTTTGATTTTGTGTCATAAATAACGCCAAGATTGAAGACAATGCGACGCTTCTTCAATTTTTTAAAGTTGCGCACGCGGGTGCTTGTGAGTTCGTTATTAGAAATCACTATTTCTTCACCCTGCAAAGCTTGTATGCGGGTAGTTTTTAAACCAATTTTTTTAACGGTTCCCTTATGGTCTCCAACAATAATAAAATCGCCAATCTCAAAAGGTTTGTCAAAATAGATGGAGAATGAACTGAACATGTCCCCTAAAATATTCTGTATAGCCAAAGCTATAGCAATACCGCCAATTCCCAAACTTGCGACCAGGGCGGAAATATTAACGCCTAAATTCGACAAAATCAAAAGCAGGCCGGTGCTCCACAAGACAATCTTGGCGATGAGGGAAAGCGCAAAGTAAGTAGTGGTTTTTTCTTTTGACTCGTCACCACTTTTGGCAGTTGCCTTTTGGAATCCGTATTCAATCAAACTGCTGGCAACCCTGGTGGCCCAATAAACCAAAAGAACAACCAACAATGCAGTCGCGACCTTATCGCCAGTCGGATTTATTGTCAGGAATCGGAGTGCGATATAAAAAGAAATGTATAGATAAAAAAGGTGTGGCATTTTTTCAACAATCTTCACTATCTCATCATCAATATCGGTTTTTGTTTTTTTGGCCCATTCTTTAATCCGCGTAAGAATGCTTTTTTCAAAGACCTTAAAAGC
>SDBT01015089.1_pt1 | contig 12294 bp, 11 predicted proteins | sample 2277101 | NCBI WGS metagenome assembly SDBT01 (sample SAMN10404973, study PRJNA504765) | marine sediment metagenome | isolation source: marine sediment core GS10_PC15, 103 cmbsf | place: Arctic Ocean: Southern Knipovich Ridge | collected 2010
AGGGCGGTGCTATCTGAACATATGGGCGACCTCAAGGGCGGCCCGACCTACCGCAACTTCATCGATCAGATCGCAAGGTTAACCGAGCTGTTCGACGCGAAGGTTGAGTTGGTCGTCTGCGATAAGCATCCGATGTATCTATCGAGCGAATACGCTTGCCGGTGGGCTCGCGGCGAATTGGCTGGACGCGAGTCCGTAAAACTGCTGACCGTTCAGCACCATCATGCACATATAGCATCGTGCCTGGCGGAAAACGGACAAACCGGACCCGCCATCGGCTTAGCCTGTGACGGCGTGGGCTTCGGCACCGACGATGCCGTCTGGGGCTGTGAAGTTTTTGTGGCGGATTTAAAGAAGTATCAACGCGTAGGGCATTTGCGGTACTTGCCTCTGCCCGGCGGAGATGCCGCTGCCGTCGAAACATACAGGCCTGCCGTCGGCGCATTGTTTGAAGCTTTCGGCGCTGATGCATCGCAGATCGCGACCGATTGCAAACTCCCCGCCAATGGCGAGCAAATCGCGGCCGCAATCGAGCAGCTTCAGCGCAACGTTAACTGTCCGCTGACCAGTTCCCTCGGCCGATGGTTCGATGCAGTCGCTGGGCTTGCCAGGGTCGCCGAGCGAAACGGCTTCGAGGGCCAGGCTCCGATGCTACTGGAGGCAGCTATCTCGCAGGGAGTCGATGAAAGTTACGACTTCGCCATCGACGCCGGCGAAACGTTTACGATTGACCTCCGGCCAATGGTGAGGCAAATCGTCACCGACGTAACTGCCGGCGCAGAAGCAGGAGTGATCGCAGCGAAGTTCCATAACACAGTTGCAGATTTTCTTGCAGCGGCGGCGCGGCAGGCTAGAGATGCAACAGACCTGTCGATGGTCGCTCTTTCGGGAGGCTGTTTCGCCAACCGATACTTAACTGCAAGGCTTACCGAGCAACTGACCGCAGACGGGTTCGAGGTCTTGCGTCATCGGGAGATTCCATGTAATGACGGCGGGGTAGCACTCGGCCAGGCGATAATTGCTGCGGCGCAAACCGGTTTTTTTGATAGACTCTCTGGTGGCAGTGATGGCCGAAGGTTATTTTAGAATTCACGCACCAACCTGCTGTTAGTGCGTAGAAAATAATGATACTTCCCTGCCGATCCCAGATAGGCAAAAGGAACTGATTATGTGTTTAGCGGTACCAGCCCAGATCGAGGTAATTGACGGCCAATCCGGCACGGTTGCACTCGATGGAAACCGCACGGACGTCATCCTCGCCCTCGTTCCCGAGGCGGTAGTGGGGGACTGGGTTTTAGTCCATGCCGGCTACGCCATTACGACCCTCGACGAGACCGAAGCCCGCGAGACTTACGAGCTTCTCAAAGAATCTGAGAAGTATATGAAAGCGTCTGAGGACGAGAGCTAACAAAAGTTTATATATGTAACATCTTTTAAAACAGTTGGTTAAGTATTTTTTTAGAGTCCGCTTTGGCTCAACAACCCATGCGTGTTGGGTTCGACGAATTTTCGGCGTTTTTTTTAAACCTATCCAAAAAGTCTGTTAATGTTTTCACAAAGTCGCTATAGTGGCTGGGGAAGTGGTGGAAGCTGTTAGTTTTTTAGTTGGTTCCGTCCCGAGCGGTCGTGTTGCACGATGGCAGCGGTTACCAAAATCCCCGGCAGGAGAGAAGTTCCGTGACGGGTAAAATATTTGAACACTATTGTGAAAGAATTCACAGCTTAGCAGATAGGCTTGTTGAGCCTGGCGGACGCATCCAGATTATGGAGGTCTGCGGTTCTCATACGATGTCGATCGCGCGGGCTGGCCTTAAGTCGCTCCTGCCGGAGTCGGTGAAGTTGATTTCAGGGCCGGGCTGTCCGGTATGTGTTACTGATCAGTCGTATATCGATCAGGCCATCGGCCTTGCCCGCAGCGACAAGGATATAGTTATCGCCACTTACGGCGACATGGTTCGCGTGCCGGGCAGGGTAGGCTCTCTCGCAGAGGCCAGAGCCGACGGCGCACAGATTGAAGTGATCTACTCGGCCGACTATGCGGTCGAGATTGCAAAGGCCAGTCCTGACAAGCAGGTGGTTTTCCTGGCCGTGGGCTTTGAAACTACTGCTCCCGGCGCGGCTTTGGCTGTTTTAAAAGCGAAAAATGAAGGCGTAGATAATTTCAGTATCTTCACCGCCCACAAGCTGGTGCTTCCGATTATGGATGCACTGCTGGCAGCTGGCGATGTGCGGGTAAACGCGTTTTTATGCCCAGGCCACGTTTCGGTGATCCTCGGCTACGACGCGTATAAGAATATCGCCAGCAAATATCGCCGGCCTTGCGTTGCAGCTGGGTTCGACCCTGCCCAGGTCATGGCCGGTATTGCAGAGATACTGACCCAGCTCGCCGAAGACGACCCGAAGGCATGTTCGGTTTACCCTGCGGTTAAAGCGGAAGGTAACATCGCGGCCTTGAAGCTGCTGGATGATGTATTCGCCCCGGCGACGGTGCCCTGGCGAGCGGTGGGTGTTGTGCCCGAAAGCGGTCTGGAGCTGCGAAGCGAGTACGCGGAATTTGACACAGCCAAGCGGTTCAATCTTCCTGAAGCTGAAAGCTACGAGCTGCCGGGCTGTCGCTGCGGCGATGTAATTTGCGGCCGGGTAGATCCGGTGGATTGTCCGCTGTTTGGCACCCAATGCACGCCGATGGACCCAATCGGCCCTTGCATGGTTTCATCCGAGGGGGCATGTGCAGCTGCGTATAAGTATCGCACACCAGAACAGATAAGAGCCGCGAGGGGCAACGATGGTAAGTAAGGATCGGATACAACTGGCCCACGGCGGCGGCGGACAGCTGACCGTTGAACTGATCGAGCGGGTAATCTTACCGGCGATCGGGTCGAGTTCCGCCGGCGGCTTAACCGACTCGGCGGTGCTGAAGCTGGACGCTGGCGAGATAGCTTTTACTACCGACAGCTTTGTGGTTCGGCCGCTGGAATTTCCCGGTTCGGATATCGGCAAGCTAGCGGTTTGCGGAACGGTTAATGACCTGGCAGTAGCTGGCGCGATTCCAAAGGTGCTGAGCCTGGCGCTGGTCATCGCCGAAGGTTTTGAAATCGACAAGCTGAAACGCATCCTTACGAGCCTGGGCGAAACTGCCCGTGCGGCGGGGGTGTCCGTTGTTACAGGTGATACGAAAGTCGTCGGATCGGATGCCTGCGACGGGCTGATGATAAACACGGCCGGGATTGGCTCGATGCACCCGGCGGCGGAACTTGGTTTCGATCGAATCGTTCCCGGCGACGAGATTGTCCTTTCCGGCCCGCTCGGCGAGCACGGAATGGCGGTTATGAGCCAGCGAGAAGGTTTGAGCTTCTCGGCGGAATTGGAAAGTGATTGTGCGGCGATCCATGAATTGACGGTCGGGTTGCTTGAAGCGTTGGGTTCGGATGTGAAGTTTATGCGAGATCCTACGCGCGGCGGGTTGGCTGCAACGTTGGTTGAAGTTGCCGACAGCGCCGGTTACGACATGGAAATTAATGAAGCAGCCATTCCCATCAACCGGACAGCGAGAGCGACTGCCGAGATGCTGGGTTTGGATTTGCTGACGGCGGCAAATGAAGGCAAATTAGTTGCCGTTGTTGCAGGCGGGGCGGGCGAGAGGGCAGTTGAAATACTGTCGGCTTTTGATATTGCCGCAGACGCCGCTGTGATCGGCAAGGTCGGCCAGCAGGCTGAAAATGCGTTGGTCGAACTGGTTACCACTGTCGGAGGCCGGCGGGTATTGCAGATGCCCTACGGCGAGCAGTTGCCGAGGATTTGTTGATTTTTCATATTGTCGTCAGGCGCATATAAATTGAAGACCGATGCGCTCATTATTCGTTCGATGGGGCATAAAATATAAAACGGTTGGAAACATTGGCTTGGCTGTGGTTCGGCCGGGCCGCCTAAAGAGGAATTTAGGAAAGGATGGGTTGGATGGTCCCGCAGATACTGCCAAAGGATAAGTTCGACTCTTTCGTCAAGTCCCTACTTGACGGCCGCCGTCTGATGGCACCGGTGGCAAAGGGCCCGCAGTTCGCGTTTGCCCAGATCGAGTCGGAAAATGAAGTCGGCCTGATTCAGATGGACTACGACGTCACGATACTCTCGCCTAAGAAATACATGCTGCCTCCCCATGAGAAGCTATTGAGCTTCACTGGCCGGAGCCCCGAGGGCGTCAGCTATGAACTCCAGGCCGAACCGACCGTGATTCTGGGCGTGCACCCATATGACCTGGTAGCTATGTCTACTTTGGACGCTGCGATGCTTTCAGAGCCTGCCGACCGCAACTACGCAGAGCGACGTAACGTCACCACCGTCATTGGCATGAACATTCAGGAATATGCCAATGAGCATCAGTTCATGGCCGATGTCGGCTCTGCAGAGCCCCCGAAACGCTCATGCGATCTGTTCCTGACGGACCTGGGCGACAGGTACTTCGTTGAGGTCTGCTCTGAAGATGGCGAAAAGCTTGTCGCCGACAGTGGCGTTTTTGCCCCTGGGGGTGATACAGACGCCAAGGCCAAGGCTGATTACGACGCCGCCAAGCAGGCCAATCTCGTAAAGCGCATTCCCTATACCAAGGAAAAACTTCCCGCCATGTTGGATGCCAGTTACGACTCGTTGCTTTGGGACGCCATTGCGACCCGCTGCTTCAGTTGTGGTTCATGCACCAACGTCTGCCCGACCTGCTACTGCTTCGATGTCGCCGATAAGTTGAATATGGATGCGACATCAGGCGTTCGCGAGCGGAAGTGGGACTCTTGCCAGCTTGAGGTATTCGCTGAAGTGGCAGGTGGAGATAATTTCCGCAAAGAGCGTTCTTCCCGCTTGCGACACCGCATGTTCCGCAAGGGCAAGTTTATCCAGGAACGAACCGGTTGGCCCGGATGCGTTGGGTGTGGGCGTTGCAGCTTCCACTGCGTAGCCAAGATCTCGATCCTCGAAGCCTTCCAGCAGATCGCCGATGAGGTCGCTGAGGTTCAGGTCTAAAAGGTACTAAGGAGACGTGATGAATATAGAAGCGATTGAACAGGCTCTTGCGGTTGACTCGCCATACATGCCACGAGTTGGCAAGATTATGGAAGTCGAAAAGTTTACCGACAATGAGACCTGGTACAGGTTTGAATTTGCCGACGGCAAGCCCATTGAATACAAGGCCGGCCAGTTTGTAGAAGTAAGCATTTTTGGCATCGGCGAAGCTCCGATCTCCATCTGCAGCGGCGCCGGAACCAGAAACGATCTGGAAATGTGCGTCAGGAACGTCGGCGACGTTACCGGTGCGATGGCTACCCTTGGCGTCGGTGATACTATTGGTTTGCGAGGCGCTTTTGGTAACGGCTTTGACATGAAAACGGTTGAAGGTATGGACCTGCTGTTCGTAGCAGGAGGGTTGGGCCTGGCACCATGTAGGAGTTTTATCCAGACAGCACTCGCCGAGCCCGACAAGTACGGCAAGATCACCATTCTTTACGGGGCACGTTCACCGCAGGAAATGCTGTTCACCAAAGATCTCGAAGCCTGGGATAAATCCTCAGACTGCGAGTTCCTGATGACGGTCGATCGGCCTGATGATGCATGGACCGGCTATACCGGCGTTATCACCAAGCTGTTCAAAAAGATTGAAAAGCCAGATCCTGCCTCGACGGCGGCATTCATTATCGGCCCGCCGGTAATGTTCAAGTTTGCAGTCCTTGAAGCTCTTATGATGAAGCTTCGCAAGGCGAATATCTTTTGCTCGCTTGAGCGTCGAATGAAATGTGGGCTCGGCAAGTGCGGCCACTGCCAGATTCGTGACGTATACGTCTGCCAGGAAGGCCCGATCTTCAATTATGCCGAGGTGTCGAAGCTGCGAGAAGGTATTTAGCGGCCCAGGGCCGATTGGAGTTAGAACCGATGTCTGACAAACCAAGAATTTCATTCCATGACTTTACGAGCTGCGAAGGCTGCCAGCTTCAAGTTCTCAACTGTGAGGACGAGATGCTTGACATCCTCTCGACGTTCGAGATTGTCAATTTCCGCGAAGCCACCGACCGAAGGGAAGATGATTGCCTCATCGCCTTCATCGAAGGTGCTTTCACACGCGAATCCGACCGTGCCAGCCTCGAGCACATCCGCAAGCATGCGACGCTGGTCGTTGCTTTGGGTGCCTGTGCATGCACGGGCGGCCTGAACGTGTTGAAGAACTTCCGCGGTATTGAAAAATCAATGAAGACCGTCTACGGCGACCAGGCCGACTGGTACGAGACGTCAACGGTCATGCCGATTGAAGCTGCCATCAAGGTAGACTTTAAGATCCCCGGCTGCCCGATCCGCAAGGAAGAGTTCCTTGACGTCTGCAAGTGCCTCCTGGCCGGCAGAACCCCGCAGATCCCCGATTATCCGGTCTGCGTAGAATGTAAGCTGAAGGAAAACGTCTGCCTGTTCCATAAGGGCCAGTACTGCATGGGCATTGTAGCCAAGGCCGGTTGTGGCGCGTGGTGCCCCAGCTACGGCGGAAGGTGCTACGCCTGCCGCGGGCTAATCAGCGACCCGAACAACAACGCAGCCAAGGAAGTGCTCGAAGAATATGGCCTGACGATGGAGCAGGTAACCGACGAATTCAGGCTGTTCAATGGTGTCTACGACGTGGCCGAGCCACCCGCAGATGCCCGGGCAGACGCGTAACGATTTTATTGAAAATTAGAATACGGATCGGAAAGGTTTAACCGATGGCGAAAGATCTTGATATTAATATTCATCACCTGACTCGCGTGGAAGGCCACGGCAATATCGTTGTCCGGGCTTCTGACGGCAAGGTGGAAAAGTGTGTGCTTGAGATCGTCGAGACCCCCAGGGTATTCGAATCGATGATCGAGGGCCTGAACTGGCATGATACTTCATTGTTGACTTGCCGTATTTGCGGCATCTGCTCTGTCGGGCATACGCTGGCGTCGATTCAGGCAACTGACGATGCTTTCGGTACGCAGCTTACCGAGCAGACCGTCGCGATGCGGAAGTTGATGTGCATGTCCGAGCAGATCCAAAGCCACATCCTGCACGTATACTTCCTGACGGCACCTGATGCATTCGCAGCCCCCAGCGTAATCCCGCTGGCTGCGTCGCACCCTGAAGTAGTGCTGCGTGCCCTCAAGCTTAAAAAGCTTGGCAACCAGGCATGTGCGATTCTCTGCGGCCGGCACGTTCACCCGATCTCGCTCAAGCCGGGCGGGTTCACCTACGTTCCGCCAAAAAAGGATCTCGTCAAGCTGAAAGAGTTCTTCATCGACTGCAACGATGACATGGACGCCACTGTAGATATGTTCGCTTCGGTGCTGGATAAGTTCCCCGTCTTCGAGCGTGAGCGCGAAGATCTCTCGCTTACCCATCCCGATGAGTACGCTTTCTACAACGGCCAGCTTAAGAGTTCCGTCGCCGGTGTGATCGACTATCACGACTACGAGCAGTTCATCAAGGAAAAGAATGTCAAGCATTCGACCTCCAAGCACTCCTACAACACCGCAGAGTCTTACGCAGTTGGTGCGCTGTCCAGGTTCAACAACAACTACGACCAGCTTAACGAGCGTGGCAAGGCTGCGGCTAGGGCCCTCAAGCTCGAAGCACCGAACTACAACCCCTACATGAACAACATCGCCCAGGTCGTCGAGGCCGTCCACTGCTACGACGAAGCCGTCAAGCTTCTCGATCTGTTGATCTCGATGGACCTTTCCGAAGCGACTCTGGCCCCGAGCGTAACGCCCAAGGCCGGCAGGGGTATCGGTCTGACCGAAGTGCCCCGCGGCCTTCTGGTTCACGATTACACTTACGATGCCGAGGGCATCTGCACCAACGCTGACCTGATCATTCCGACCGGGATGAACCTTGGCAATATCGACATGGACATGCAGAAGTACGTCCCCGAAGTTATCGCCGACAGGACGCAGGATCAGATCGGCCACGACCTTGAGATGCTCGTTAGGGCGTATGACCCGTGCATTTCCTGCTCGGTCCACCTGTTAAAGGTAGACTGGGTATAAATAGAAGCTAAAGCCCGTTAGCCAGCGGCGGTCTAATTGTTTGTGATGGATACGAAATGGCGAGGGTAATCCGGTGCGGGATATGCCGGTAGATAACATCGCCAGTCAGCCTCGAGTTAACGCTCGGGGCTGTTTTTTGCGCGGGTGGGTTGGATGATGTTACTTGGCGTCAATGACAGTGTCCTGGATTACGTCATATTCCAAGCGGACATAGGAATCGGCCAATGCTTCGCAGTGGGTAAGCTGAAGAGCTTTGAGTTGGAGGAGATCAGCTTCGGTTTGGAGCGAACTGCCACTCATTATTGATGGTGTTGCCTCACCGCCTACAAGCAGGGGGGCAACAACAATTAGAAGATGGTCGATCAAGCCCTGGCGAACAAGGGGTGCGTTTAATGTCCCGCCGGATTGAATGGTAATCCGGTCAGCTCCGTGGCGTTGCTTCATTAAGCAGAATAGGTCCGAGAAATCGATTTCGTTGTCATAGGAAATCACTGTCATATTTTCGATTTCCCCAAGATCGTGTGCAGGATGGTTTGGGTTTGTGGTAACTAGATAAAGGTGCTTCAAGCGAGAGGCTAACTGGAAGATATACTCGCGGGTCAACCATGGCTTCCGGTCAATTACTATCTGGTTAAAGTAAGGTGTTTCTCCCGGCCCCGGCCCGGATGGATTTGCCTCAGTCTTGTTCGCCAGGAGCTTTGCCAATACCTTCGCAGAAATGAGTCCGTACAGATCAGTCGTCTTCTCGATCTGATAGTACTGCCCCAACCCTTCCTTGACCCCGTGAATTCTTTTCCAGTCCCAATCGGGATCTAGAGTGTTGCTTTCGCCGCTGGTGATCTTGCCGTCAGCAGAGGCAAGAAGGAAGAGCGTAGTTTCTGCCCGTGAGATAGAATCGCTTGTTTGCATTATCCGATTTGCTCCTGCCGAGTTAGTAAGCCATCGAAGGTTTCACTTCGCACCTTTCCAGAGGCGGACGGCGGCTTTTTCGCTTTCGATGATGCATTGTCTCAGGAAGGTCCTGGTGTTTTCGATCTGGGCGGGATTCTCTGATTTGAGGCACTCTAATATTGTCCGGTTGAATCTTGCCTCGGCCTCGGCGTTCTGTGCCTCGCGACGGAACGTTGTCTGCCGGTAATACTGCTGGCCGGAGACAACCGCGATGATCAGGCAGACGTTCAAAATCAATGACACTGCCAGTAAAACTTTCAGCCAATTTTTCATATGCGTTCCCTGAGAATTAAATATCGCCTGATGCGATTTTATTCGCCAGGTGCTGGAGAATCTCTATAAAACCCCGGTAATTTTGGAAATGGTCCGGAGTAAATTGAACGCGAAGTTGAGCGGTTTTAAAATCGCCAGTTGATGCTGGCCGATAAGAATGGCCCGTCGGCGATGTCGCCACGGTCGGCCTTGTCGTTGTAGTCTCTACCTTCGAAGAAAAACCGATCAAACGCATATCCTCCTTTGGCTTCGAGCATGAGGCAGTCGTCTAATACCCATTGCACGCCCGCAAAGACCTGCTTCTCGAAGAAAAATAAGCGATCCTGAGTGTCTTTGCGACCCTGCCTCATATATCGCCAGTTGATCCAGGAAAAGCCGGCCATCGCTTCGATGTCTTTTAGTATCATATAGGAAATCCGCGTGCGAACGGTTCGTGGAAACAGGTACGAACCGGTCATTGTCAGCCGCTCGGCGGCCTTCCACCGGAGAAAGGAATATGGAAATCCGCCTATGAAGGAGAACTTTTTATTGGGGTTGTATTGATAGGCAATTCCAGGCAGCGGCACATATGGCAGGAAATCTCGTGCGTTTGAAAAACTCAACAGCACCACCAGTGCGTCCATGTCCTTTAGGGGGATCGTGAGCGAGCCGAGAAAATCGATAAGTATTTCATCTCCGGTGGCGAAGGGCTTATCGGAGGCCGAGCCGAATGAGAAGTTCCCTCCCCATATCCAGTCGTTGTCCAGTTTCTCCCGGTAACCCAACCCAAGGCGGAAGTCCCAAAGTTGCCTGGGAATCACCCGGCGGGCGATGGGCAATCCAGCACCGGTGTGAATGTTCATAAGTCCCGCCAAGGATGTCACAAAAAGCTCCCGCCGATCATTCTGCACCAGCGGAATGATGAACTTCAACTGGCGGTTCACGTAATCTATCGACCGGTTCTGGCCTTGGACCTCCACCTTGAAGGCATAGTGATTACTGTAATCGAGCTTGAACTTGATCTGTCCAAGTTCCCGCTGGAATAGAATTTCCGGAGCGACCTGAGCATTTGCCCGGCCTCCAAGGCACAGCAGGGCCAGGCCAACAGTTCCCACAGCGGCTGCCAGGCGAATTGCCCCCATCTAAGAGTCCCCCTTTACCACATTTACGCGAGCTTACTCCCAGCTTGCAGATAATCGCGACTACTTTTGCCAACCGTGTAACGAACAGCCATGAGTTGGCGCAGAAAAGATACCCCGAAAGTGACGACGCCGATACCGACAAGCCACAGTTAGTTATAGGGAGCTTGATGGACTGAGTTCTCTTATAAAAAAGAACGCAGGCCAGATTAGACTGACTCCCAGAGAGAGAATGCATCTGCGGTAGAAGTACGCATTTTTCCACCCTAAGATAAGTTGTTCGGCGCAGGGCGGCGGCTGCGGATGACACGTCTGATTGGGGCGAATGGCTCACAGAAGGAATCTTTGCTTTTTCGCCAGGGGCAAGCAAAAGCTATGGACAAGAAGATCAAGGAACCCATCGCGATAGGAACTGCCGTAACCTCTATGGCAAGGGGACCTGTCATCAAGGTAGACAAAGCGGCACGCTGGACGCTGCGCGCGATGGACGAATTGTTTGGCGTAAGTGGAGGGGCCCGCGTTGGCGCGCGCCTTTGGGACGGCACCTGCTGGCCCGACAAGGTCCCACGCCAGGTCACGCTCGTCCTCAAGCATCCCGGTGCATTGCGCGCCGCGTTTCTGTCCGGCACTGAGTTGTCCATGGCCGAGGCTTACCTGTACGATGATCTGGACATCATCGGGGACATCGAGTCTGTATTTGACTTGGTCGACGCGATGGCTGCTGCCAGCTCCAACTGGCTCAATAAGCTGTCTGTCGCACACCTTTTGATGCGTCTGCCGCGTATCAAGAACGATCGGCATGGCCATCGCGGCCGGGCACGTATGACGGGCAAGCGGCATTCCATCGAGCGCGACCGGCAGGCGGTGACGTATCACTACAACGTATCCAACGACTTCTATAAGCTGTGGCTCGACCGGGCCATGGTCTATTCGTGCGCGTACTTTCACTCACCGGATGACGACCTGGATACTGCCCAAGAGCGTAAACTGGATTACATCTGCCGAAAGCTACGCCTGCGCTCTGGCCAACGTTTGTTGGACGTGGGCTGCGGGTGGGGCGGACTGGTGATGCACGCCGCGCGGTATTACGGCGTAGACGCCACCGGCGTCACACTCAGCTCGTCGCAGGCGAAGCTGGGCAATGACCGCATCGCGGCAGCGGGGCTGGCGGCCAATTCGCGAGTGGTGGTGAGGGATTATCGCCAGGTCACGCCGGGCGATACGGCCGGCTATGACGCGCTGGTCAGCGTGGGCATGTTTGAACACGTTGGTGCCTCCGAGCTGTCGGCCTACTTCACCCACGCATGGCAACTGCTCAGGCCAGGCGGCGTGCTGCTCAATCACGGCATCGGCCGGCGCGGAAGCGATCAGCATGTGCATGGCCCAGATTTCACCAACACGTATGTCTTCCCCGATAGCGAGTTGATGCCCATTCACGTCGCGCTGAGGGCCGCCGAACAAGCAGGCTTCGAGGTGCGGGATGTCGAGAGCCTGCGCGAGCACTACGCACTGACGCTGCGCCACTGGGTGCGCCGCCTGGAATCGCGTCACGACGAAGCCCTCCGCTACTTGGACGAACCGACCTATCGCGTCTGGCGATTGTACATGTCTGGATCGGCGCAAGCCTTCACGACGGGGCGGCTGAACGTATACCAGGCGTTGCTGGTCAAGCCCGGCGCGACCGGCCGCAGCGGCTTGCCATTGACGCGGGCCGACTGGTACGCCTCGCCGCAAGCCTGTTGACGAAAATGACCTGAGCGTTAATTGTGCCGCAGGGCCCGCCCGTTTTTGTATGCGGTGATGGATTAGACCGAGGCCACGGCAGGACGCCAATTGCGAAAATGAAGAACCGCAAGCATTGGGCCCTGTAGGATTTGAACCTACGACCAATGGATTATGAGTCCACTGCTCTAACC
>SDBT01015090.1_pt1 | contig 12293 bp, 11 predicted proteins | sample 2277101 | NCBI WGS metagenome assembly SDBT01 (sample SAMN10404973, study PRJNA504765) | marine sediment metagenome | isolation source: marine sediment core GS10_PC15, 103 cmbsf | place: Arctic Ocean: Southern Knipovich Ridge | collected 2010
GATCTCTTTCCCCTCCAGACATTGGCAAATAGAAGAAGGTATTGCTCTACCATCCATTTTCTTCATTATTGGACCAAAAGTATTAAAGATCCTTACGATATAAGTACTTACTCCCTGCTGCCTTTGATATGCCATTGTAATAGCTTCTGCAAATCTTTTAGCTTCATCGTAGACTCCTCTTGGGCCAACCGGGTTTACATGACCCCAATATTCTTCATTCTGTGGGTTAATTTGAGGATCTCCATAGACCTCTGATGTTGAAGCAAGAATCATTTTAGCTCTTTTTATCTTTGCAAGTCCAAGTATATTATGAGTACCTATTGCTCCTACTTTTAAAGTCTGTATGGGCAACTTCAAATAGTCAATAGGACTGGCAGGCGAGGCTAAATGAAATATATAATCTATATTATCTTTTATATCAATGTGATGTGTTATATCATGATTTAAATATAAAAAATCACCCCGGTTAATATGCTTGATGTTTTCAAGAGAGCCAGTGATAAGGTTATCTATACAGATTACCTTAAAATCATTATCAAGCAGATAATCGCATAGATGACTTCCAATAAACCCTGCACCACCTGTTACTAATGCTGTTTTTTTCAAATTAATTCTCCTCAATTATTTAAATATTCTATATTTTAAAATATCATATATTTCTCTGCTACTAACTTCAATAGTATTTTTAATATAATTATTGTTTATTCCATAAAGAAAATATCTAGGTTGTAAACACTGTAATTAATTTTTGTCCTTATATTTAATCCGGATATAATTCAAATCTGTTCTATATAAATTTCTAATTACAGCCAGCCATAAATATATATGAAAGTTAGAATATTTTCAAATTATAATATTCTGAAGGATATGATAAAATTAATTTTATTGACTAAATATTAAAATATCAACAAAAGTTTATGTGTTTTAAGAAACTTTAAGGTTTTAAATAATTATAATGTTTTTATATGTCATTTAAAGAAAAATATTTAATAGAATATAAACCAGATATAAAATGGGATTTAGCTTCCTGGTCATTTGAGTCTGCTTTTGAAAATTATAAAGGTGTAAAAAAAGATAGAATCCCTAAAATAATTCATCAAATATGGATAGGTCCCAATCCGGTTCCAAAATTAACTTTACAGTTTGCTGAGAAATTCAAAGAATTGAATCCAGATTGGGAATATAAATTATGGCGCGATAAGGACATTGCTACTTTAAAATTAATAAATAAACAAGCTTATGATAAAGCGCCTAATTATGGATCTAAATCTGATATAGCCAGATATAGTATTCTCTATAAAGAAGGTGGAATATATTTTGACACTGATTTTCTTCCACTGAAAGCACTAGATGATTTAATTTATTTAGAGTTCTTCACTGGAACTGGATGGCTCACTGAACCTTTAGTTTTTAATGGATTATTTGGATGTATTCCAAAACACCCTTTATTATTGACTTTAATTAATAATATTGAAATAACAGATAATCCAAATATTAATCAAATTATGCAATTTTATGGTCCAGGATATTTTAGTAAGTATTTTTTTGAATATCTATTTAGCAAACCAGATTTAACTGTTGTTTTTCCCACAATTTATTTTTATCCATTTGCTGCAATATATAGAAATAAAATTAGAAATTGGAATAATAGATCAAAAAAATTTGTAAATAGTTATGTTAAACTAGAGTCATACGTATGCCATTTATGGCATACGAGCTGGCAAAGATAAGGATTTTTATGCATATATCAGGTGAAAAAATAGTCTCAATATCCGATTTTATTTATACTCCAATCCCATATGATGAAAGTGATTATTATAAATACACTAATACTTTTAATATTAATAATATTACTTCATTTTCAGGAATACCTATTATTTATACTCATCTATGTTATATAGTAAATCTATTCAAAGAATTGAAAGATATTGATAAAATGGTTATTATAATTTCTCACAATAGTGATGACAGTACACCAGAAATTAGTATCCCGCAATGTGTAAAAAAGTGGTATTCTCAAAATGTTAGTTTCAAAAATAATCGATTGGAATCAATACCTGTAGGATTAGAAAATTCGAGATGGTTTCCTTCTATTCAGAAAGCTTCAAAAATATTTTTAAAATTAAATGAAAATAAAAAGATTAAAAATTTGTTATACGTTAATCATAATGTAAAAACCAATGTAAAAGAAAGATTACAACCATACACTCTTTTCAAAAATAAATCATGGTGTAGTTTGGTTGCTGGACATAATGGTTATAAGTTTAAAAAATATATAGATAATGTTTATAACCATAAATTTGTACTCTGTCCAAATGGGCATGGAATTGATTCACATAGATTATGGGAATGTCTATATTTAAAAACAATTCCTGTAGTAACAAGATCTATTAATACTATGTTTTATCAGGATTTGCCCATTTGTTTTGTTGATAATTGGGAAGAAATAGATAAAAATTTTTTAGAAAATAATTTTGAACTTATTGAGAATAAATTATTAAATAATGAATATAACTTAGAGAAGCTAAAGTTTTTTTGGTGGAAAAATAAAATTAGAGATGAAGCAATTAAACAAAATAATTTATAAATTTTCTTTGTGGCAATGGTTATTCAAACATACAAAAAGAGAAGTGTGATTGAAAATAATCTTACACCGAAAGTTGGTAAAAAAAGATCATTTAGCTGTTTCTATATTAGCTTTTGAACCTGTAAAATTTCTACCGTAAGTGCTACATATTTTATTTTTTGCCGTAATGATATCTTCTTGATTTAGAGTTGATGTTGAAACACAGCATTCACTTGAACCTTGCTTACCTTTATAAAAACCACTTGTACCATAATCATTAATTTTAAGATCAAATTTTTCAAGGTGATCGTATATATATGTTTTTTTATAAGGATAAAAAATTGTAAGATCAAAACTAAAATTTTTATTTTTTGAAAAATATTTAATAAAATTTTCGGTATCTTTAATAGATTCATTTGTTTCTCCAGGTAAACCTATCATACAAAAAGCAACTGCTTCCATTCCACTTTTTAAAATTATCTCAGCCATTCTATAATTTTCTTCAATCTTAGTTTTTTTATCGATATTATCAAGGATTGCTTGGTTGCCAGATTCAACACCCCAACAGATTATTTTACACCCTGCATCATAAAGAATTCTTGCCATTTCTTCAGAGAATGATTTCGCATGGGCAAAACACCTGAAATAAATATTATGTGGTTTAATTATTTCACATAACTCTTTAACGCGTTTTAAATTAATAGCAAAAATATCATCATAAAACATGATTGCATTAAGCCCACAATTGTTTTTAATATCTAAGATCTCTTTTTCGATTTTATCAGGTGAATAAAGTATTAGACCTGTTTTTCTTGCTTCACAAAATTTACATGTCATAGGACAATATCTTCCGGTAATAGCAGTAGTTGCTCTTCTTTCCTTTATAAAATAATGATAATTGCCTAAAAATGATCTATCCCTCCAAGGGATAGGAAAACTATTTAATATTGAGGGGTCACTTTTTGGTGTTATTATTAATTTTCTTTTTTCTTCTCCTTTTATTATTTTTAACAATGCAATTTCACCTTCACCAGAAACAATATAATCTAGATGTTTCTCTTTAATTAAATCTTCAAAATAATATTTTGCATGTGCTCCACCGATCACAGTAATTATTTCAGGATAATAATTCTTCATTTTCATACTGTGTTCTAAAACCCAACTTGATTGAGGTGTTGTAGTTGAATAACCAATTAAATCGTATTTCTTAAAATCTTCAATAGAAATTTCATCAGGATTATCAATAATATCTGTAGTGATTTTATTTTCGTTTAAAAATGACTTAATATATAAGGGTCCTAATGGAGGCATTACTCTATCAGAAATAAGAAAATTGCTTCTAGGGATAATTATTGCTATTTTTTTTTGCTTTTTAAAATTTTTTACCATTTCAAATATCCTTATTTAATATTAATTTATATTGATCTTATCACTTTATTCACTCCAGTTATTAAGTTAGTATCTAAGCCTTTTTTTATTGCCTTCTTGAGAATTTTCATACTATTTACTTATCTTGTCTTTTTATAAAAACAAAATTTAATCTATCACTTATTCGTGAAAAGTTCGAAATTTAGTTTTAATTGAATTATTTTTACAATTTTAATTACAAATGAGCTTGTGCTATACTCTGAAATTCTTCATTTGATTCCATAAGTTCTTTGTATTTTCCTTGCCCTACAATCTTACCTTCTTTTAACACATAAATCACATCACAGCCTTTTACTGTAGTAAGGCGATGAGCAATTATGATTAGTGTCTTTGTCCGGGAAATATTATCTATTGCTTCAAACACTTCTTTCTCAGTTAACCCATCAAGAGCACTTGTTGCTTCATCTAAAACCAATACCTCAGGATTATGGTAAATAGCCCTTGCAATACCTATTCTTTGTCTTTGCCCTCCGCTTAAACGTATCCCCCGTTCTCCTACCATCGTTTGATATTTATTGGGTAGTTCTTCCATCACGAAATTATGGATATTAGCAATCTGTGCTGCATCTTTTACAATATCAATGTCTATCTTTTCAGCAGGAATACCAAAGGCAATATTTCGTGCCACAGTATCATCTTGAAGATATATATCTTGAGGAATATACCCTAGGTTCATTTGCCAACCAGGTAGATTAGCATCAGTAATTTCTACTCCGTCAATCAATAGCCTACCACTATCCGGTCTAAGAAGTCCCAGTATAATATCAGCAATAGTAGTTTTACCAGCTCCTGTCTTTCCTACAAAAGCAATAGAAGTATTGGTATCAATTTTTATATTTAAATTATTAATAACCGGTGTTCTAGCACCTGGGTAGTGAAATGTGATTTTTTCAAGCTTTAGCTCTTTTTTTATATCAATTGATGAGAATTTCTTTTTAAAATTAGTGGTAGAATATGATTTGTGCTCAAAAGAATACATGTCATCATGTAAAGCCTCAAGAGTAGGAACATAATAACGCATAGCGGCAACTGACATAAAAATACTTTGAAGGGCAGGCATAATTCGATAGGCGGCAAAAGCAAATAGACCTATTGTAGGTAAAGCACCCTGAATTTCTATACCAGAAGCTAATAAATAAACAACCACAGAAACCATACCTCCAATTGCAACAATTTCCATTACATAGCGAGGTATTTCTGAGACAATCTGATAAGTAGAATTATTTCTTGCACGTTCATGTGAAGGCTTTGAATAGCTCTCTATAAAAAAATCTTCACATCTCAGAAGCTTGAGCTGTTTAATGCTTCCAAAGGCTTCGTTTACTGACTTAAAACGCTGTGCATTTGATTCAAAATTTTTCTTCCCTATGTTATGAAGTTTCTTTTTTACAATTTTATAAATAAATATATAAGCCCCGCCCAAAATGGCCATTACGCCAAGTGTAAGAAAAGGTTCAGCAATCATCAGTACTACAAAAATAAAAAGAACCACAATACCTCTTGATAGCAACCGCAGTAATGGCATCATCACTCCTACCGTAAAATGTTCTACTTCAGTAAGTATGTTTTTCCCCAGCTCTGAAGTATTTTTGTTTAGAAAAAAAACATAAGGCTGGTGTAGATATCTACTTAGAAGACGCCTGGAAATAGTAAAGTCACGCATATTGATAAAACGTGCTGTTCCCCACATTGTTAGAAGAACAACCATATTGCTTACAATTAATAACACTAACACCAAAATACCACTAAAAATAAGAAATCTATCAGGGCTCTGGAAGTTCAAGGTAGTGTAAAACCAGTTTAAAAAACGGTTATCATCTATCAGGGCTGGATTTGTAATTAAGGAAATAAAAGGAACAATGGAAGCAATACCTGCAACTTCAATAAGCGCAGAAACAGTCATAGCCCCAAAAAGTATGTAAAGCCGTTTACGCTCTCTTCTCGTTAGGAGTTTTAATATTTTTTTAAAAGTGCTTTTCATAACGTAATTTTTATATATTTTCAATAAGCTTTTGAAAATAAATTATTATGCTTTATTAATATACCACTCTATTGTTTTTTCAAGGCCTTCTCTAAAACCAGTCTTCGCTTTAAATCCAAATTCTTTCTTTGCCCTTGAAGTATCAAGGCATCTTCTTGGCTGACCATCAGGTTTGGAGGTATCCCAAATTATTTCTCCCTTAAAACCAATAATTTCCCCAATTAAATTAGCCAGATCTTTTATAGATATCTCAAAACCAGCACCAATATTTACAGGATCAGATTTGTCATATTTTTCTGTTGCCAGAATAATTGCTTCTGCACAATCTTCAACATAGAAAAACTCTCTTGTGGCATTACCTGTTCCCCACACAGTAACTTCTGGATCATTATTGATCTTAGCTTCGTAAAATTTCTTTATGAGTGCTGGAATCACATGCGAGGATTTAGGATCAAAGTTATCACCTGCTCCATAAAGATTTACAGGAAGTAAAAATATGGAATTAAACCCATATTGCTGCCTGTAAGCCTGGGACTGCACGAGCAACATCTTCTTTGCAAGCCCATAAGGAGCATTTGTCTCTTCAGGATATCCATTCCATAGATCTTCCTCCTTAAAAGGTACAGGAGTAAATTTGGGATAAGCGCATATGGTTCCGATGGCAACAAATTTTTCAATACCACTTTTCCTTGCTTCCTCTATTAACTGTATACCCATGATCAGATTATCATAGAAATAACTACCGGGATTTTCCCTGTTTGCACCAATACCGCCAACAACCGCAGCAAGGTGTATTACTATATCAGCTTTGGCGAGCTTATAGATTTTAATAATATCACCCAGGTTTCGCAAATCATATTCCTCAATCTTTGGAACAAAAATATTGGAGCATCCTCTTTCTTTGAGTTTTTTAACTATATATTTACCAAGAAATCCTGCCCCTCCGGTTACAATTACTTTTTTTTCTTTCAAATTTACCACAACTTTTAAGCCTCCTAAAAAAACAATGAAAATACTTATCTTTATTAACAATTTAACTTTGCGAAAAAATATTATTTCACTGAATTATTTACCGATTAAATTTGCTAAATCATAGTATAATAAAAACAAAAATTTTATTCCATAATATTTTGCTTAAACAAACCCATATTATTTTGTACTATTATTATATAAAAGTATTTGGAATTAAAAATTACTTGAAAAGGAATGGTAAATGATAATTATTAGAAGTCCCCTTAGGATCAGTTTGGGCGGTGGTGGAACAGATTTGCCATCATATTATGAAGATCATGAAGGATTTTTAATTGCTGCTGCAATAGACAAGTATATTTATATTACCATTCACCAGGCATTCGTAGATGAATTAATACTAAAGTATTCTCAATTAGAAAAAGTAAAATCAGTAGAGGAGATTAAACATCCTATCATAAAAGAAGTTTTAAAACTTTTAGAAATGGATGGAAAATATCTTGAAATAACAAGTATTGCTGATATACCTGCGGGTACTGGCCTTGGTTCTTCAGGAAGTTTTACGGTTGCACTTTTAAAAGCACTTCATACGTATAAGTCAGACTATATAGGAAAGAGGAAGCTTGCTGAACAGGCATGTGATATTGAGATCAATAAGCTTGGTGATCCAGTCGGAAAACAGGATCAATATATAGCTGCATATGGTGGAATCACAACTTTTAAATTCTTAAAAAATGGTTTTGTTGATGTAAAGCCTTTAAATATTGACAATGAGACTCTTTATAATCTTGAAGATAATCTTATATTGTTTTTTACAGGATATTCCAGAAGTTCTTCAAGTATCTTAAAAGAGCAAGATGATAAGAGTAAAAAAACAGATAAAGAAATGATTAAAAATTTACACTTTGTCAAAGAACTTGGGTTGGAAAGCAAAAAAGCATTGGAAAGTAATGACTTAGATCATTTTGTAGAACTTATGAATACACACTGGGAATACAAAAAGAAAAGATCAGCAAAAATGTCTAATGAAAAAATTAATTATTGGTATGAACTAGCATTAAAAAATGGTGCTCTTAGTGGGAAACTTGTAGGTGCTGGTGGAGGTGGTTTTTTAATGTTTTACACTGAGAATAAAAAAAGATTAAGACATGCATTTTATAAAGAAAGCCTACAAGAAGTGAGGTTTCGATTTGATTTCGAAGGCGCAAAAGCAATAATTTAAAATATAAAAACATAGTAATTATGGAAGAAGCTATAGTAATATTATCAGGCGGTTTAGCCAAGAGGCTAAGGCCAATAACTGAAAATATCCCCAAATCTTTATTAAAATTTAGTGATAAGCCTTTTATCCAACATCAAATTGAGTTATTAGCTAAAAAGGGTTTTAAAAATATTGTAATCTGCGTGGGTTACCTTGGTGAGCAAATCAAAGAATTCCTAGGGAATGGAAAATGGCTAAATGTTAATATCAATTACTCATTTGATGGAGCCACTCTGCTTGGAACCGGTGGTGCGGTTTTAAAATCAAGAAATTATTTAAGCGATGACTTTTTTATAGTATATGGGGATTCTTATTTAAATATAGACTACAAAGAAGCATTAGATTTTTATTACGAAAATAGTAAATTGGGTTTAATGACAGTTTATAAAAATAATAATAAATATGATAAAAGTAATGTTGTTTATAAAGACAATATGGTTAACCTCTATGATAAAAAAAATAGAACCACTGAAATGAATTTCATTGATTATGGACTTTCAGTTTTAAACAAAAAGGTGCTAAGCTTAATTGATTCAAAAAGTAGTTTCTATGATTTAGCTGATCTACTAAATATTTTATCTAAAGATAATCAATTACTTGGTTATGAAGTTAAAGAAAGATTTTATGAAATAGGATCGGTAAAAGGTATTGCAGATTTTAACAATTATATAACTTGAGAAAAATATATAAGGAGAATTATGACTTTGAAAGAAAATTACTCAATAGAATATTTAGAAGGTATAAGAGATATTTGTAAAAAGATCAAAGTCGGTGATATTGAAGATTCAGTAGATATATTAATTGATATAAGAAAAAAAGGTGGAAGATTGTTTATCCTGGGTGTTGGAGGAAGTGCGGGAAGCGCAACCCATGCTGTTAATGATTTTAGAAAAATTACAGGTATTGAGTGTTACGCCCCTACTGACAATGTGTCTGAGCTAACTGCCCGGACAAACGACGAAGGTTGGAATACAGTTTTTAGAGAATGGTTAAAAACCAGTAATTTAAACAATAAAGATTGTATATTGATCCTTTCTGTAGGAGGCGGTAATAAAGAAGAAAATATTAGTGTAAATATTGTCGAAGCAATAATTCATGCAAAAGAAGTAGAAGCTAAAATAATTGGAATTGTAGGTATGAATGGTGGTTATACAGCAGAGAATGCAGATAAATATATTTTAATACCTGTAATTGACGATCAATCGATTACACCATATACAGAGTCTTTTCACTCTGTTCTATGTCATTTACTTGTAAGCCATCCTAAGTTAAAGATACATCAAACAAAGTGGGAATCGGTAAAATGAATCAGGGTGTCTTTTTAGATAGAGACGGAGTATTGACCAGGCTGATCCTCAATCCTGAATCTGAAGCTTATGAAGCTCCGCATTTTGTTCAGGATCTTGAAATAATGAAAGATGTTATTTATAGTTTGGACAAACTGAAAAAAATGAACTTGAAACTATTTCTTGTATCAAACCAACCTGATTATGCAAAAGGTAAAGCAACTCTTTTAAATATTAAAAAGATAAAAGATAAATTTAAAAGCATATTGGATGAAAATAATGTAGGATTAGATGATTACTATTATTGTTATCACCATCCTGAAGGTGTTGTACTTGAGTATGCTCTAAAATGTCATTGTAGAAAACCTAGTACACTTTTTTTAGAGAAAGCAAAAGTCAAATACGACCTCAACCTGAAAAAAGCATGGTTTATTGGAGATAGGGATACTGATATTTATTGTGGTGCAAAAGTAGGAACTAGAACAATTCTGATTGATAACCCTCTTTCTAAAGATAGCAGGGGGAACAGTACTCCTGATTTTACTGTACAAAACTTAAAGGAAGCTGTAAAAATAATAGAACATGAAATGAAGAAAGGAATTTAATATGAATATTAAAGACTTGAATATCAAAATTTTTGCTGATGGCGCAGATGCAAGCTCAATGCTCAAAGCAAAAGAGGAAGGTTTTGTGAAAGGTTTTACCACAAATCCGACCCTGATGAGAAAAGCTGGTGTAAAAAGTTATGAAGAATTTGCAAAAACTGTTCTAAAGAGTATTACAGAACTACCAGTTAGCTTTGAAGTCCTTTCAGATGATTTTGAATCTATGGAAAAAGAAGCTAGGGAAATAGGAAGCTGGGGAGAAAATATTTATATAAAGATTCCCATTACAAACACAAAGGGAGAATATTCTTATCCCTTAATAAAGAAATTAGCAGCCGATGGTTTAAAAATAAATGTTACTGCTATTCTGGATATTACCCAGATTGAACCTCTGGTAGATACCATTGATAAAAACACTTATAGTATCATATCGGTATTTGCAGGCAGAATAGCTAATACTGGAATTGATCCCATACCGATTATGAAAACTACCATTAAACTTTTTAAAGAAATACCTAAAGCTGAAATATTATGGGCAAGTCCAAGAGAATTATTAAATATTTTTCAAGCCGATGAAATTGGATGCCATATCATTACAGTTACAAACGATATACTGGCAAATCGTAAATATATTGGTATGGATCTTAAAGAATTATCTTTGGATACTGTTAAATTGTTTTACAATGATGCTGTATCTTCAGGTTTTAAGATAAACTACCCGGAGTAATAAAATAATTTATTTTCTCAATACAAAAAATATTGAACCTGGCTGCAGCTTCTGGAATATATTTCTTGGATGATAATGATAATTCCAAGAGAATAATGTACTCAGTAAAGAATCTAGTATGACCATAAATCTATTATTAAGTGAAATTCTTCTGGTTATTGGAAAAATAACTTTTTTTGCATAAACTATTTTTAAGTTTTCATTTATGATTATTTTTTTAAGTAAATTAACCGGTATTCCTCTTTCTCTTTTTGTTAAATCTCTACGTTTCGTATTCCAATCGCCCATAGAAATAATTGGTTCTCTCAGTAATAAAAATCCTCCGGGTTTTAATAGTCGTACTAATTCTTTAATAACTGAGCTAACATTTGGAATATGATGTAATACCCCAAAACAGGTGATCAGGTCAAAGCTATTTGAATTAAATGAAAGTTTAGACTCTATATTTGGAGTAATATAATTCAAATTTTTATCTTTTAATTTATCTTTTCTTAATTTTTTAGAAGGATCTGCAATAAATATCTCATTTATTTTCCCAATTATAGGAAGGATCTCATAACCAGAAGCTCCCCCAAATAAAAGCACTTTATTAAAACTATTATTTTTAAGCTTACTGAAGCCATGGAACTTATTTAATCCATGCTCACCATATTCATAGCTTTCATCAATTATTCCCGAGTAGCCTTCTTTTTCATCTTCAAACCATTCTTTTATTTTTTCATAATTAAAATCATCTCCATACAAAACTTTGCCGGATAAGTTGATGTCTGGATCATTTTTACTCATTTATTTTCATCCTTTAATTCTATTTTCTTGCCATGCTAGTCCGATACATAAAGATACAATCATGGAAGTAGCCACCATTATAGTAGTAGAAGAAAAATAATGTTCTGTAAATGATATAATAAACAGATTTACTATGCTCACAAGTCCTGCCAGAAATGCTTTTTTTGAATAATCATTTCTAACTGATTTCAATGCCTTAAAGATGATTTGAAAGCACAAGCACCAGAAAGCTAAAATTAACCCCAGCCCTACAATGCCTATTTCAGCTAAAAACATTAAATAAGAATTATGCGCATGATCAGCACCGAAATAAAACCTTGGGTGTAAAAAAACAGACAACACACCTTCTTGTCCGGCAAGATTTTCATATATTGCCGAACGTATATCATTGAATCTCCCAAATCCTACTCCGAAAACAGGGCTCTGGGAAAATAGATTCCAGGCCTTTTCCCATAATTCAATCCTTAAGGTTGTAGTTCCAGTAACCTGGAATATTTGAATAAATCTTTCTATTGTATTAGTTACCCATAATACAGGTATGGAAATTACAATTAAACCCGACAGGACTATAAAAAATTTCTTAACTGATTTAAGATACATCCATAATACAAATATAGCTGTTATAGAAAATGCTACATAACTTCCTCTGCTTTTCGATAAAAAAAGTCCAGCAATAGATAATAA
>SDBT01015091.1_pt1 | contig 12293 bp, 11 predicted proteins | sample 2277101 | NCBI WGS metagenome assembly SDBT01 (sample SAMN10404973, study PRJNA504765) | marine sediment metagenome | isolation source: marine sediment core GS10_PC15, 103 cmbsf | place: Arctic Ocean: Southern Knipovich Ridge | collected 2010
GATGTGATTCGTGTCGGCCAGGCTACCGCGACAATCGACATGATCGATTACCAGACCAATACAATCATTCTGGTAGAGGCTATCGAATGGACCGAAGGCGCTCCTGTAAATATCGATTACCAGGGCAACGGATCTGACCTGGGTGCATTTGAGACCCAGACAAAGTAGACCTTCGCCAGATTAGTTTAATGACATAAAGGAAAGGGCCCTGCGACATGCTTGCAGGGTCCCGATCCTTATTACCACGGATGTGGAGAATGGTTAATTTTTAGAGCAACGAACGTTTGAGATATCGTATGAATTCGTAGGCGAGGACAAGGCTGGCAAGGAAGGCGAAGCAGACAATACCTTGATATTGTCGATGCAGCCTAACGCCGCCAGCCGAAGCCACAGCCAGAAGTCATGCGGCAGATCAATCGTGAATTGCTCTTGAGGAAGTTTGCGTCAACGGCCCAATCTCGCCTCCAAGTACAGTGACAAGTTTTTTGCCCACCTCAGCGGTGATAACATATCCCTTTGTCGCCATACCCCATAAATCAGGACTATTTGGATTTTGTCCCAGCCGATAGCCGCCAAGAAACGCTCCTGCCAGCATCACCGAGAGCACGAACCTTCGTATTAGCATTACCAATGCCTCCCTTTTAAACCTCCAACGCTCCCGACCAATCACCGAGGCCACAAAGGCCCCAGCGAACGGCCTGGAACTACCTTAAAGATAGAATGCGATTGGACTATTGCCAAATGTAAACCAGAAAGAAATTTACGATTCGATCAAAAGGCCGATTTGGCAAGATTTGCTGATTAAGTAAGCTCTGGAGATGGCCGAAAAAGTGAATGTGGCAACCGATGGGATCTGCCTTGATTCAGTAGCGTACTTGGTGAAAAGGAACCGTAAATGTATAAGGATTTCTTCCAACTGGCGGAGATGCCCTTCAATATAACGCCTGATCCCCGTTACCTCTACATGACCGAACAGCATCGCGAAGCCCTTAATCACCTGGTCTACGGTATCCGCGAGCGAAAAGGGTTTATGAGCCTCACCGGCGAAGTCGGTACTGGTAAGACCACCCTGTGCCGTAAACTTCTGGAACAATGCCACAACAATGCCGAAACCGCGTTGATACTGAATCCCATGCTCACCGAAACTCAGTTGCTCCGCGCTACTTGCGGCGAGTTCGGCCTGGGCGAAAAGTTTCGCGACCGGCTGACATGCATGAAGGCGATCAACGAATTCGTACTGAAAGTAGACTCTTCCGGCAAGCCTGCTGTACTTATTATCGACGAGGCACAGGACCTGCCCGATAAAACGCTCGAGATGACCAGGCTGCTTTCCAACCTGGAAACCGATAGCACCAAGCTATTGCAGATCATCCTGGTCGGCCAGCCTGAACTCAAGGCCAAGCTCGCTAAGGGCAAGTTCCGTCAACTCGCCCAGCGGATCACCGTCAGGTATCACCTGAAGGCCATGACATTCGAGGATATGCATGAATACATCAACCACCGCCTGGCCGTAGCTGCCGGACCGTTTGGGCGGACAGTTCTGAAGTTTGACGAGGCGGCCTTGAAAGAAATTTTCCGGTACTCGCGAGGCACACCCCGGCTGATAAATGCCGTCGGTGATAAGGCTCTGCTCGCCGGATACGTACACCGAACAGGAAATATCGACCGGGATATGGTTCGATTGGCTATTAAGGAATTGAAAGGGGCTGCGTGATGAGCCTGATTAATGAAGCACTCAAACAGGCGGAGATGGATCGACGCGGTGTCTCAACTCACCCCCAGCCGATGACTGAACGAACGGCTGAGCCGATGAGATCGCCCGAGCCTGCTTTGAGACCTGGAAGCCGGTTTCCGATCAAGTCAGTCTCGGCGGCTGTAATATTTGGAGTTATCGCGGCAACTTTGATAGTAATTCAAACCATCGGCAACGCCCCCTCGCCCGCTCAAGCGGCCGCGGAAAGACTCACCAGCCCTGAGATCAAACAATTGCAGGCAGACTTAGCTGAACTGAAAGCTCAAAAAACGGCCGAACAAAGCTCGGCACCGATAGTTAATTCAACTCAACTAGACCCAGCCAAGGTAGCGAAAGTGTCGACGGTCAATAAGGTTGATGTCGAAGAAAAGTTTACGTTTCGATCGATAGCTGATATGACGCCGAAATACCTAGACCCCGCGGCAAGCAAAAAGATTCAATCCCAACCGAAGGAAGTCTCCCCAAAAACTGTAAGCGACAACACGCAGGGTGATTACTTGGTAACGGGTATCTTCCACGGCCCCGGCGGTTCGCGTGCCTTAATCAACGGCAGAATGCTCCGAAAAGGTCAGCGCATCGGCAATGCAACCATCGTCCGAATCGGCACCGATACCATCGAGTTAGATCAAGGCGGTCAGATCATCACGATCGGGATGTAGGCCGTAGTTCGTCGTTAGAAAAGTTATTCGAGCTGGCCGAACTGCTGCTGGACGACTTTGTCCTTGGCGGCAACCTTCTCACTTTGGGTAATGGCGAACTGTTTAACTTTTTCAGCCAATGCTTCATCGCCAAGCGCCAGAATCCTCGCTGCATACACAGCGGCGTTTGTAGCTCCGGCCTTGCCGATAGCCATACACGCAACCGGGACGCCAGGCGGCATCTGCATTGTCGCCAGTGCTGCATCAATTCCCACCAACGGGCCCGATTCAACCGGCACGCCTATTACTGGCAGGTCCGTATTGGCGGCCAGCACGCCAGATAACGCGGCGCTCATGCCGGCGGCGGCGATTACTACTTTAATGCCCCGGCCGGCGGCCTCGACGGCATATTCGTGGGCAATTTCCGGCGTGCGATGGGCTGATATCACTCGGACCTCGTATCCGATCCCAAATTCATCCAACTGCTTGAGGCACCTCCGCATGATCTCAAGATCGCTATCGGAGCCCATTACAACTGCAACCGTCACTGAATTTGCCATTATCGATTCCTTCGTCGCTGAATTATCAAAAGAACTTACGTAACTATTATTTCCTGAAATCAAATACCACTTTTATCGCGCGATTCCAAGCCTTGTTCATCGCCACCGAATATGCCTTGCGATAATCAGCCAGCTCAAATCGGTGCGTAAGCATCGCCTCTACCGGCAGTTTACCATCTGCCATCAATTCGTGGACAAGTTCGTAGGAGTTTATTTTCCTGCCGTGATAATTTTCGACCCCTCGGCCGTACGCTCCGCGAACGTCCAGTTCGGCAAACCATACCGGGGTAATATCCCAGGCACCCGAACCGGTGCCGACCAGTATTACCTGTCCGCCCGAGCCAGCCCACTTGCATGACTCATCCACCGACTGGCCCGAACCTACGCAATCGAAAACGACATCGTATCCGCCTGTAAGCATTGCCCCGGAAAAACGCACTTCGTGTGCCCTGCCGGAAGTACGCTTGGCAATAAAATCGAATCGCTTGATTTTCGACTTCGGCAGAGTGAAGCATTCATCGGCGCCGAACGTTCCGGCCAGATCCATCTGGTATTCGTTCCTATCCAGCGCGTCGATGTGGCCTAAATAGCCGAACGCCCTCAAGGCAGCTATCAAACCCAGCCCCAGCACTCCGGCACCATAGACCAGTACTTTTTTCGCTGAAGATAGATCCGCCCGCAAAGCTGCGTGGGCGCTGCATGCTACAGGATCGGTCAGAGCTGCAAGCTCATCGGAGACACCCTCAGGCACGGCGACAAGTTGAGATTCATGCGCTACAAAAAACTCACCGTTTGTTCCGCCGGTTCGGCTGTTATAACCAGTACTAGTCCCCGCCGGCAGTGCAACTGTGCCACCTCCGAGACCGTCGAAGTTTTCGCATGCACCGAATCGGCCCTTTTGACAAGGCCCACAAGGCGGGTCGATCCCCCTTACCTTGCAGCATAGGGTCGGCTCGACGCAGACTCTCTTGCCGATCCATGATTGATCGACCGCGGGGCCGACCTGGTCGACAAGTCCCAGGCCTTCATGGCCTAGTATCATCGGCTGGGAGGTGTATGCCTGCAGGATCGAATTGGGAGGATGCCCCTGGCCTACTAACGCAACGTCGGAGCCGCAGATACCGCCGATCAGCGTTTTGACCAGAACCCAGTCGTCTCCGGGTAATTCGGGCACTTGAAGATTGGCCAGTTCGAGCCCACCAATCGACGAAAGCAGACACCCCGGCCAGAATCGCTTGGCCAGAAAACACGCCGCCCATTTCCACGGTTCAATGGAATATGTAAGAGCTTTCATTTGGTTACTGTCCTAAAACAAAAATCGCCAGATCGGCATTTAGATTAGGATCGTCCGTAACTTCCTTACCTGCTTCGGTATCCAGGCATATCCTGCGATTGATGGTAATATCCCTTTCGGTGCAGAACTCCTCGAAGTCTTCTATGGAGACGCACCGGATATTGGGGGTGTTATACCACTTAAAACGCAGCACGCCGGCTTCGGGGGCCCTGCCCTCGTCGGCCAGCATCTTACGAAGCTTGTGATAGGCAAAGTTAGGGAAACTTACGATACACTGCTTGCCGACACGAATCATGTCATGGATAACACGCTCGACATCCCGAACCGTCTGGAGCGTCTGGGAAAGCGCAACGACATCGAATTGCTTATCGGCAAAATCACTCAGTCCGTCGTTAAGGTCAGCCTGGACCACATCCAGCCCCCGCCGGACACAGGAAAGAATCGCTTTTTCGTCCAGCTCAACTCCCATAATCCGACGCTGGGATCGTTTTTTCAGCCGCATCAACAAACTGCCGTTGCCGCAGCCCAAATCGAGCACGCTTGCACCGGGGGGGATAAGCTCCATGATACGATCATAATCAAGCCTGCGAGACTGGAAAATGCTTGTCGGACTTTCAGCGATTGCGACATCTTCGGCCGATGCCGGGGCAACGGCCACGCCATCGAGGTTCGCCAGAAACGCCCGAGTCAACCCGCCGAAACTATGAAGGTCGTCTTCAAGCAGGAATGCATCATGGCCGCAATTACTTTCGATATTGCAGTAACTAACAGGCGTGTTATTCGACAGCAATGCCCGCACGATGTCGGCGGACTGGGCCGGCGAGAACAGCCAATCGCTGGAAATACTCATAACAAGCCAACGAGCGCAGCTTCCGCTGAAGGCCGCGGCGAGGTCTGCCTTGCCCCGGCCCAGGTCGAGTGTATCCATCGCCATCGACAGCGTTATGTAGCTGTTTGCGTCGAAACGCTCGACAAACTTGCTACCGAGGTAACCCAGATACGAGCCGACCGAAAATAGATTCTCAAAGCCCGTCGGTACATCACGCGGTTTTTCCCTGTCATGCTCGAACTTGTCATGCATAGATTCCTGCGAGAGGTACGTAATGTGGCCGATCATCCTGGCAAGTGCCAACCCGACCGACGGACCATTTTCCTTATCGTAATACTGCCCGCCGTAGAAATGCGGATCACGCGTGATGGCGTTTCGGCCGACAATATCAAACGCCAACGATTGACTGGTCAACCGAGGCGACGTGGCAATGGGAATTACACCGCACATGCGATCAGGGTACCTTACCCCCCAGCATAGCACCTGATGGCCTCCCATCGAACCGCCGATAATGGCCAGGAGCTTATCGATGCCGAGGCGGTCGATCAGCTTTCGCTGAACTTCAACCATGTCGGCGACGGTGATATCCGGAAAATCCGGCCCGAACTGCTTGCCTGTCGCTGGGTTTGTGCTGTTAGGTCCGGTCGTGCCGGAACAGCCGCCAAGGACGTTGGGACAGATTACAAAGTATTTGTCCGTATCGATGCACTTGCCGGGGCCGACCATAATATCCCACCAGCCGGGCTCGTCGGACTTATCGTGCTGGCAGACGTGGGAATCACCGCTGAGGGCGTGGCAGATAAGTATCGCATTGTCGGACTTATCGGAGAGTTTTCCGTAGGTCTCGAATAAAACGTCGACATACTCCAGCGACCCGCCAAGTTCCAACTCGTGTGGGCCGTCGATGCGCAGAGATTTGGCGTACTTCAAAGGCCCAGCCGACCGGGCGGAATCACTGCTGTCGAAACTGTCGCTTGCCATAAGCCTATTACATGTCCCCAGGTAAGATCGGTCAAGCAAACTCTTTGCTGGCAATAAAATGACGACCGATACCAGTTATAGGCAACGGCCGCCACATTATAGAACTTTTTACACAAAACACTCAGCCGGAGTTGGTCTATTTCGCAAGCGAGGCCGACTTAACCAAAATCGCCGCGTGGTGCGACTTCAGTTCGATTGTCTCGATATCGGCGAAACCAGCTGGGTCATCGTTGATCGTCTCATGCGTCAACTGCTTGCAGGCGGCGGGAAGCTTAATCTCGGCTACATCAGCTTCTGACGGATTAACGTAGACGTAGCCATCTTCAAACTCGCGGAAATATATGTTCGACTCGCCGATCTTGGTTACCTGGTATTGCCCGACGGACTTGCCCAGATCGATCCGGTCGTATTCATCGAACCACTTGATGAAGTACAGCCCTTCGGTCTGCGAGAAGAAGTAAAAATACGCGTTGTTACGTTCATCGTTCTTACCGAGCAGGAACGAACCCAATGCGTAATGCAGCGTCTGCCAGTAGGAGACGGGCTTTTTATAGTTATCAAGGCCGGTTTCATCTTCGAGGAGCGTGGTATGGCAGAACATCGTCATCTCGGCACGCTTGAGGTTAACCATGATATCAATCTGCCTCTTCCATTTTTCCTCAGGGTAGAACCTGTTACCGTTCCAGCCGTGAGTAAACGCGCCTTCTTCGCCGATAATATCAGGTCCGTCAGGATCGGCATCGAGAGCCAGCCATTCGGTGTAACCAAGCGGCTTTACCGATGAACATGTATTGGTCCATGTCTTCTGCCCGCGTTTATGGAGGCCTTTTGTAATTTCTATCTGAAACTTGTGCATCGCGGGGATCCACTTTTCATCCGTGTCGTACTTAGCCGAAGGGTCGTGTTCGTACCCGGCGATCAACGCCGAAGTGTTATCGATGAAAATGCCGTCTGCCACATATTCGGTATCCAGGATGTCGGCTGCGGTAGCTTCCAGCCAATATTTGTGGAACTTCGCAGAGCCGAAGTCCATCAGGTAACGGAAGTCTTTTTCATAGGTGTGGCAGCGTTTGCCATCTTTTTTCGACAGCAGGAACAGGTCGGGGTTATCTTTATCGAGATTGCCCATCGAGTGGCCGCGAGCGTTGGTGTAACGGGCGATGTTGTTGAGCCGCATAGGATCAGCATGTGCAGTAAGCTCTTTACCGCCGTCTTCGACCCACACGTCTGGCCCCTGCTGATAGGTGAAGAACTGAGTGTTCGGGTTGATCCTCTTAACGGCTTCCCATGCATTGTCGCCGATTTCGTAGAAGCGGAACCGCCCGAGCATTATTACTTCAAACTTGGCGAGCTTGGCGGCATCTTCTGGCGTGAACTTTGCGCCTCGGCTCTGATAGGCCAGGAACATGGGGATGAATTTCGCATCGGCCTTAGGTGAACCTATATCGGCAGCCTCATCGGCAAAAACAGTAACGGAAAAAGAAAGAACAACTGCGAGTGCCAAGGCGGCGAGAAAAGTTCTCTTCATAAGTGTGCTCCTTTAAAGAGATGGGTTCCAATGGGGTGGAAGATTTTCTTATATCCATTTTTACCAGACAGGCTTGTCTCACGACAGAATAAAACCAGGACGTCGTTCTATTCCGCCACGCTATCCAAACGCCGCGCCGGATATCTCTGACGCGTGGTTATGCTGGATCGCTATTGGTCTGTCCCAGGTCCAGGCCAGTTGTCATGGGGATCAGTCTCGCCGGAATCGTCCTTGCCATGATCGTCCTCGCCCTCGTCCTCGTCTTCTGGGATCTTCCAGCTCTCGGCCTCGCTCATATCATCCAGTTCACGCTCCATAACCTTGAACATCTTCTCCTGCATGGGCGCTAGTTTTCGATAATACTCCAGTGTCGCCTGATAGCTCGCCGCCATTTGATTGGTCTTGATCAGCAGCCACTTCTGGAGACACTCGGGCTCTTTAACCGAACTGAACGGATCGCACGCAAAAGACAACTCGCCACTGACACCCCGACGAAAAAGTTCGCAATCTTTACACTGAATCATGATTTTGAATACACCTTCCCTTGGTTCGCCCCGATCACCTAAACATCATAACCTACCGGCGCTATGCATTCCAACTGATTGAACTTTACTATCGCACAGACGGAATTGCTTTCGATTGGCCGACTATAAGTTTATAATGGTTTCTAACTTATCTCCAGAGAAAGAAAGCTAAAGCTCATGGCAGTGAATATCTTATGCATTGGCGATGTCGTCGGGGCCCCAGGCCGCCTGGTACTGGCCCACCACCTCAAGGAATTTATTTCCCAGCGTGCAATCGATTTTGTCGTCTGTAACGCCGAAAATGTCGCCGGCGGCAGCGGTTTAACGCCCCAGATTTTCAAAAAGCTGCGAGCTTACGGCGTAGATGTAGTAACCCTCGGCGATCATGTCTTCCGCAGGCGGGAGATTATTCCCGTATTGAAAGACACCGACCGCATCGTCCGGCCGGCGAACCTGGCACCCGTCGCAGCCGGCAAGACGTGGACCGTCGTTGAGACCAATTCCGGCATGCACAAAATCGGCGTTACCTGCATGCTCGGCCAGATGTACATGGGCGCGAACGATTCGCCCTGGACTGCGGTAGATAAAGTTATGACGGAGATGGACCCGGACGTGAAAATCCGCGTGGTCGATTTCCACGCAGAAGCTTCGAGTGAAAAAATAGCGATGGGCTGGCACCTAAATGGCAGGGCCAGCATCGTATTCGGCACGCACACGCACATACCCACCGCCGACGCCTGCATACTCGATAAGGGCACGGCCTACATCTCCGACCTGGGAATGACGGGCCCCTACGACGGCGTACTCGGGCGAATGAAGGACAGAGTCCTCAGCGCGCTTACGACGTCCATGCCGTGTCGGTTTGACGTAGCCGATGGCGACGTGCGAATGATGGGCGTGCTGGTGGGTGTGGATTCAACTACCGGTAAGGCGATATCGATCGAACAGATTCGCCTCGATGACGAACACCCCGGCGACGATGAACACGAGGATTGAGTGAACGTTCTTTATCCATCCCCTTCGAGGGGCGAGTTGAAGATGAGCTTAGTCGGCGGGTACTCGACCATCGCAATGGACTCAATCGCGAATGATGAACTCCATTCGATAGCCTCAGCCGCTTGAGCTACTTCCGGAAGTCGTCCGGCGGGAAATTCCATCGCCAAGGTGCAATGCGGCACCCATCGGGCAGGTTGATAGTACTCGTAATTCGCCAGAGCAAACGAGTCGAGAATTTCCATGACCTCGCAATGGACGTCGCTCAGCAACTTATTTTGCTGGAATCCCAGATAAACCACCGGTGAATCTGAAGGAAAACTGCCGACACCGCAGCAATCCAGGCTTGCAGGTTCTATCCTGCCGGCCAGTTCCTTCAACCGTCCAAACATCGCATCAGCATCGCCAACATCATCCATCACCGCAAGTGCGATGTGGGGATACACGCCGTGGTCGATCATGTAGTCGCTATCGGCGGCCGGGGCGAGTTCCTTCCACGCAGCCAAGACTTCTTGCGAACCAGGCCCACCGAGAAAAAGTTCTACCGAAAAAGGCATGTGTTGGCTCCATTTCAGAAGGCATCGTAACCAATCAGAAGTAAATCCCCAAGGGCAGAAAAAATGATATTGGAAACAAATGGGCAGCATTGCTTGTTCGCAAGCAGTGAGGGTTAAAAGAGCGGGTGCCGTGGCTTGATGAGCGAAGCGAAACAACCACGTGGATCGTCAACTCAATAGCCCAAGATTCCGCGTGCAATGAATTCCAGCGCCCTACCAGCTGTAGGGTGGGCCGGTAATCGTCGCCAGAGTAGCTACGGCGCGGGCACTGTTATTAACTGCAAAGCTGTTGTCGAGTTCGTGCCGTTGTTGCGGCAGATGATGCCATCGGTCGGGCCTACCTTGCGGTCGCGGTTGAAATCATACCTATCGGTAATCTCAGCCGGGTCGAGCGTCAGAGTGTGAGGATTGTTACGAATACCGATCTCATCCGTGGGAGTTACCCTAGCATCTGCGGATGTATTGCGCGTCTCGCCTGGTGCGTTACCGAAGTAGAATACCTCACCCGTCCGAAGATACGTAATCTCTAGCCATTGGCCGACGATCGAACCATCGGGCCAGATCAGCGTGATCCGGTCCGTCCCGACCAGACCCTCACCATAGCGAATTGTTGCGCTAGTCGGCCCCGGTGCGGAAGCCCAACTTGCGGGATCAGAATCGTTACCAACTTTGAAAGCAAACTCACCCGCAGGGTCTACACTGTCTGAGCCTATTACGTCTACCATGATCCCATTAATGCCTCGGAAGTAGCTGGTATAGTTTACGAAGTTGGCATATTGGTCGGGCAGTAAGGCACTTTTGTCCGGGGCAATCGCGCCGTCATCGGCAGAGTTTGCAGATGGGTCATTACCGTCAAAACTGGAGTTGTTGTAAAAGACGTGCGTACCCCATATCCCGTCCGTCGATACCAACTGGGCATATTTCAGAACGTCGTGGTTGCCCCAGACGACATGAGGCTTGCCCGTCGCGTCAAGCGTAATGGCCGTATTGTGCCTCATCAGGTCGTTGCCGAGCGTATGGACGCTCCATGTAGACCCGTCAGAAAAGGCGTAATTGATCGTATCGCCGGAGTAATCCGTGTAGCTTATGTGGGGTCTATCGGCCGAGTCCAGAGCCAGTGACGTGTCGTACATCACTTCACCGCCACTGTCGACAACTTGAATGTTCCAGGTCGATCCGTCCCAGACACCATACGTCAAGTCGCCCCCGTCGAGTCCTTCATAGGATATATGCGGCCTGTCGCCTGAGTCCAACGCCATGGATATATGCCGGCCGCCTTTGCCGTTTTCGGTCTGGATGTCCCAGGCCGATCCATTCCACCGCGCGTATTTGAGATCTTGTTCGGTTGAGTCGTAGTAGACAATATGCGGCCTGTCGGCTGAGTCCAACGCCAATTTGCTGTTACCGAAATTGGCATCAACAGTCTGGATGTCCCAACTAGAACCGTTCCAGTATGCGTATTTCAGAACACCGCTAACCAAGTAGCTGATATGCGGCCTATCAGTCGAATCAAGGGCAAGTGAAGCATTACTACCAAATGCTTCAACGTCCTCAATATGCCATGTCGAGCCGTCGAAACGAGCATACTTCAGCACATTAGAGACATAAACGATCCTGTGCTCGTAGGCGATGTGCGGCCGTCCAGCAGAGTCCAGAGCGATAGATGTACCGAAAGTCGAGTAAGAACCATCCTCAATAGTTTCGAAACTCCAGGTTGTCCCATTGAAGAGGGCATACTTGACGACGCGGTCCTCGCCGTCCCAATAGCTCATGTGGACCTTGCCGGCTGAATCCACCACAAGGCTCATATCAAAGCCGCCATCTAAGGGGCCGTCCACGTCCTGGATATCCCACACTGCCGCTGGCGACGAAGCAAATAAACAAAGAAGTGTAACCGCCGCAGATACTAACGATACCTTCAGTCGCATTCTCACCTTAGATACCCCTCTTATTTAAATGATCCAACTCAAAAGATTTGCTTAGTAGAGTATACCACTTTGCAGATAATTGGCAAGAATATAGGGGGTGAATGAGATGAGATTTCTCACCCCATATCGCCGAGGGAGTACTTCTTCATCTTCTTATAGAGCGTCGTGCGGTTAATGCCGAGGCTCTCGGCGGTGGCTTTGCGGTTCCAGCCATTGTCGATCAACGCCGCCTGAATGATCCGCTTTTCCGGCCCTGCAAGTGCTGCCGTTAAACTCTTACCCGTCGCCGCTAGCTGCAAGGCCAACTCGCTTTCATCGCCGCTGGCGCTGATAACCGCAGGGGGAAGATCGTCCACCCCAATAAGCGAACCACTAGATAAAACCACCGCCCGCTCGACGCAGTTTTCCAGCTCGCGGACATTCCCCGGCCAGGTGTAGCGGCTCATAATGTCGATAGCCTGAGCGGTAAAACCCTTGACGGGCCTATCGACCATGGGAGCGTACTTGTCCAGGAAGTGATTGGCCAGCAACTCTATATCGCCGAGACGCTCACGCAACGACGGCAGCTCGATATTGACAACGTTGATACGATAATAAAGATCCTCACGGAACGTACCGTCCTGGACGGCCTGCCAGAGATCACAATTGGCAGCCAGGATCACTCTGGTATCAACCTGCCGCGTGTGGGCAGAGCCGACCGGCTCGAAT
>SDBT01015092.1_pt1 | contig 12293 bp, 7 predicted proteins | sample 2277101 | NCBI WGS metagenome assembly SDBT01 (sample SAMN10404973, study PRJNA504765) | marine sediment metagenome | isolation source: marine sediment core GS10_PC15, 103 cmbsf | place: Arctic Ocean: Southern Knipovich Ridge | collected 2010
GGCCACACGCGCTGGGCAACCCATGGAGCGCCCACCGAGACCAATGCTCATCCGCATATGACATCGCGGGTTTCCATCGTGCACAATGGCATCATCGAGAATTTCAAACAGTTGCGTTCCGGGCTGGAAGCCGATGGCGTTGAACTGGCAACCGATACCGATACCGAAGTCATCGCCCACCTGGTGACCCGGGAAATGGATGCGGGGCACGACCCGGCCATTGCCGTTCTGCATACGCTGCGCATGCTTGAAGGCGCATTCGCACTGGCTTTTATTTTCAAGGATCACGACGATCTCATGATAGCCGCGCGCCAGGGCTCTCCGCTCGCGGTCGGGTTTGGCGATGGTGAGATGTATCTGGGTTCCGACGCCATTGCGCTGGCGCCCTTCACCGACACCATCACCTACCTGGAAGACGGTGACTGGGCGGTGCTGACGCGCGACGGGGTGGCGATTCGCGACAGCGAAGGCGCGGCGGTGGACCGGCCCGTTCAAAACTCGGTTGCTTCGGCCTTGCTGGTGGACAAGGGCAACCATCGCCACTTCATGGCCAAGGAAATCCATGAGCAGCCGGAAGTTGTCGGGCATACTCTGGCCAACTACATCGATTTTGCGAACCTGAAGGTTCAACTACCTGAAACATCTATCGATTTCGCATCTTTATCACGCATGTCCATTTCCGCATGCGGCACCGCTTACTATGCCGGGCTGGTGGCCAAATACTGGTTTGAAAAGCTGGCTCGCCTGCCGGTGGAAATCGATGTGGCGTCGGAATTCCGTTACCGTGACGTGCCAATGGAAAAAGGCGGATTGTCGCTGTTTATCTCCCAATCGGGCGAAACGGCCGACACAATTGCCGCCTTGCAATATTGCCGTGAGCAAGAGCAGCATATCGCCTCGATCGTCAATGTGCGGGAATCCTCCATTGCCCGTGGCTCGGACATGGTGCTGCCGACATTGGCCGGACCTGAAATCGGCGTCGCCTCGACCAAGGCCTTTACCTGTCAGCTTTGCGTTCTGGCCTGCATGGCCATAGCGGCGGCACGTGCGCGCGGCGCTATGAGTGAAGAAACCGAAGCCGAACTCGTCAGCGCGCTTTCAAAAGTTCCGCGCCATATGTCGGCGATATTGCGTGATGAAGGAACATACGATTCCCTGGCGCACACCCTGGCCAAGGCATCAGACGTGCTTTATCTCGGCCGGGGGATAAATTATCCCGTGGCGCTTGAAGGTGCGCTGAAGCTGAAGGAAATTTCCTACATTCATGCGGAGGGTTATGCGGCGGGCGAGTTGAAGCATGGACCCATCGCCCTCATTGACGAGAGCATGCCCGTGGTCGTGGTGGCTCCCCGCAACGAATTGTTTGAAAAAATGCTATCGAACGTCCAGGAAGCGGCAGCACGCGGGGGGCGTATTATTTTCCTGAGCGATGCAGAAGAAAGCGATGTTGGATGCGACGTCATGACATCGCTCCATATGCCGCAAGTTCACAGTTTCACCACGCCGCTCATATATGCACTTCCGATGCAGCTTATCGCGTATCATACGGCCGTACTCATGGGCACGGATGTAGACCAGCCTCGCAATCTGGCGAAATCAGTCACGGTGGAATAGGCAGAAAATTCAGGTCATTGGCCGCGATATTGCCTGAATCCTTTGTTTGAGGATAAGGAACGCTATAAGTGAATGGCGGCAGACGCCGTTACAGCCGGATAGACACTGCTTATTTGGAATATGCGACATACGATTTTCATAATCGCTTTAGGTCTCGCCATTGTGCTGGGGACAGCCAATAGCTTTGCCCAGACGGTTGGCGGCGCAGCTCAGGGTGGCGCGTTACTCGGCGCGGGTGAAAAAGCGCTTGCCAAGGGCCAGTACCAGGCCGCGTTACGGAATTTTGCAAAAGCACTGCGATCCAACGATCTTGATGATGCGCAGGTTGCAAAAGCGCTCTACCAGCGCGGCGTGGCCAACGAGAGGCTGGAACGCCCTGCACAGGCCATTGCGGATATCACCAATGCCTTGTTTCTCCCCGCGCTTACCGGAGCGGACCGGGCCAAGGCCTATCTGAGCCGTGGCCGCGCCTATGAGGCGGTCGGTATGAGCGACCTAGCGCGTGCCGACATATCACGCGCCAAGAGCGGCGGCGTGAGCCAGCAGCAGATTGCACGCTCTAACCAGCCGGTGCGCTCAGGTTCCCGTGGGGCTGGCGGGCCAGCATTCGCCACCAGCATTGAGCCGGCGGGTGGCAGTGCATCAGGACCCAGCTTCGACACAAGCATCCAGCCTGCCGGGAGCAGATCTTCCGCACCGAGTTTCTCAACCCGGACAAATACGCCATCGCCGGCAAAACCGCGCCAGCAGGTGGCGTCCTTCGAGACACAGACCAAGGCAGCGCCAGGACGTGAAAAGCCGATACCCCGGTTCCGCACCACCATTTTGCCTCAGGACGGTTCCATGCCCCAGCCCGAGCCGGTACAAAAAGAAGAATCCGGCAGCAAGGTTGGGCGGTTTTTCGGTAATGTCTGGTCGAAGGCGACCGGCGGCGGCGATGAAAAGACACAAACGGCCGCGGCACCTGCCTCCGCGCCTTCAGCGCCTCAATGGAACCAGACCACAAGCGGCGCACCCAGGCCTCAGCCAAACTGGAATGCGCAAGTGTCATCGCCCGCGCAAGCCTCGCGGCCCGCACCTCCCGCAAGCACGGCTCAACCGGCAGCCGCGACAGGCGGAGCAGGCTATCGCATCCAGCTTGCCGCCTTGCGCAGCGATGGCGAGGCGCAAGCGACATGGAAACGCCTTCAGAAGAAACATGGAAATTTTCTTGACTCTCGCCAGCCAAATATCGTCAGGACAGATCTTGGCGGATTGGGAACCTTTTACCGTGTCCAGCTAGGGCCGTTTTCCGACAAGGCCAGTTCGCAGCAACTATGTAACGATTTCAAGCGCGGCGGCCTTGATTGTTTCCTCCTGGCTCCGTAGTTCGTTGAACTTTGTGCTGACACGACCATTGTCAAATCGGTCACAAGGGTAAAACCTGCTAAACTGATCGTGAATGGATCGAAGAAATATCCATGAATCGGCCATGGTCCCGGCATTTAGCATTGTGCGGGGCAATGCAAAAAATTGATAAATACAAGAGTGAGAAACACAGGCATGTCTAAAAACGGCAAGAAGCCGAACATTGATGAGCAGGCTGACGGAGAAACAGGGCCAGAAGCGCTGAAACTGCTTGCGATAGCCGAGACGCGCACGACTTCTCACCTTGGTTCGCGCTTGCGGAACTATTTCCTCACCGGTCTCATCATCGTCGGCCCGGTTGGCATAACCCTGTATGCTTTGTGGTGGTTTATCAATCTGATCGATGCCTGGGTAAAACCCTGGGTGCCGCAGGTCTATCTTCCTGAAACATATCTGCCCTTCACCGTTCCCGGAGTCGGCCTTATCTTTTCGATACTGGTCCTGATTGTCGTTGGCGCATTGACTGCCAATCTGTTCGGGCGGACGCTGGTGAGCTACGGCGAGTTGATGCTGGATCGCATGCCGGTCGTGCGCAGCGTCTATCGTGCTTTGAAACAGATTTTTGAAACGGTCCTGTCGCAGTCCAACAATTCGTTTCAGGATGTGGGTTTGATCGAATATCCGCGAATAGGTCTGTACGCCATTGTCTTCGTTTCAACCCAGACCAAGGGTGAAATCGACGACAAGGTCTTCAAGGGCGAACCCCTGCTCAGCATCTTTTTGCCCACAACGCCCAACCCGACCTCCGGTTTCCTTCTGTTCGTTCCCGAGAAGGATGTCATCATTCTTGACATGAGCGTTGAAGAGGCCGCGAAACTGGTTATTTCCGCGGGTCTCGTTGTGCCCAAATACCAGGAAAAACTGCAAGGCCTGGCTGGTGAGGCGAAGAAGACGCCCCGGCGTTCCACACGCGGGACCCGTCAGAAGGAACCGGCCTAGATAGAGCTTATCCTGCCTTGAGCAGGCGGATCGCTTCGTCGCGCTCAAACAGGTAGAGCAGGGTGCGCAGAGCCTCGCCGCGCTCAGCCGATAGCTCAGGGTCTGATCTTAAAATGAGCTTTGCATCGTCACGCGCCGCCGCCAGCAGTTCGGTATCGCGGGGGAGCGCCGCTATTCTGAATTCCGGCATGCCGCTCTGGCGCGTGCCCAACACCTCGCCGCCGCCGCGCAGTTTCAAATCCTCTTCCGCGATTAAAAATCCATCCTCCGTCTCCCTTAACGCATTGAGACGAGCGTGCGCGGTGTCCGTCAGGGGCGGCTTGTAGAGAAGAATGCAGGAGGACTTGTCCGAGCCGCGCCCGACGCGGCCGCGCAATTGATGCAGCTGGGCCAGGCCAAACCGCTCCGCATGCTCGATCACCATGATGGTGGCGTTGGGGACATCAACGCCGACTTCGATGACCGTGGTGGCGACGAGGATTGAGACATCGCCATTTGCAAAGGCCTGCATCACGGCGTCCTTGTCGGGGCCTGGCATCTGGCCATGAACCAGACCAACCTTCTCGCCAAAGCGTTTCTGCAAGGTGGCATGGCGATCCTCGGCGGCCGTGGCATCGAGCATGTCGGATTCCTCCACCAGCGGGCACACCCAGTAGGCCTGCGCACCGCCCTCGATCGCTGCGCCAAGCCGGTCCATGATTTCGGCGAGGCGATCAACCGGCATGGCCCTGGTGGCGACGGGTTGGCGGCCCGCCGGTTTTTCCAATAATTTAGACACTTCCATATCGCCATAATGGGTGAGCAGCAGCGTGCGCGGGATAGGCGTGGCGGTCATCACCAGCACGTCGGTCCCGCCGGCGCCGCTCTTGGCCTGCAAGGCAAGGCGCTGATGCACGCCAAAACGGTGTTGCTCGTCGATGACCGCGAGGCCAAGATCGCTAAAGTCCACGCCCTCCTGAAACAGCGCATGTGTGCCCACCAGAACGTCCAGCTCACCGCTTTCAAGCGCACTCAGAATGCGCTCGCGATCCTTGCCCTTCTCGCGCCCTGTCAGCAGGGCAATGCGCATCCCGGCTGCCTGAGCGAGGGAGTTAAGCGTGTTCAGGTGCTGACGCGCGAGCAGCTCTGTCGGCGCCATGAGGGCGGCTTGCCGCCCCGCTTCCACCGCGCTTGCCATGGCCAGCAGTGCAACGACGGTTTTGCCGCTGCCGACGTCGCCCTGCAACAACCGCAACATCCGCGCGGGCTCGGCCATGTCCGCGCCGATTTCGTCCAGAACGAATTTTTGCGAAGCTGTCAGCGTGAAGGGCAACTCACTTAGTATCTTGTCTCGCAACTTGCCCGAGCCAATCGTCGCGCGGCCCGGCGTCTTTCGCAGCCTTGCCCTGACGAGCGCCAGGGCCAGCTGGTTGGCCAGCAATTCGTCATAGGCGATGCGCTGGCGGGCAGGGTTGCTGGCCAGCAGATCGGCCTCCGATTGCGGGGCGTGGACTTTTCTTATGGCTTGGGAAAAACCGGTCCATGACTGTTTCGCAACCCAGGCCGCGTCCTGCCATTCGGGCATGTCCGGCAGACGCTCCAGCGCCTGGGTCAAAGCCTTGCGCACGACCTTTCCCGAAAGCCCGGCGGTTAACGGGAAAACCGGCTCGAGAAGAGGGAGTTCATCCAGTTCCGACAGTTTCACCACATGGTCGGGATGGGGCATCTGCAGCCGCCCGCCATAATCCTCGAGCCTGCCGGAGACGATACGCTTTTCACCCACGGGAAGCAGCTTCTCCAGATAGTCCGGGCGGGCATGGAAAAAAACCAGTTCAAGCGATCCGGTATCGTCATTGCAGCTCACCCGGTAGGGAATACGGCGCTGCCCGCGTGGCGGCGCTCTGTGCTCTGCAACCGTCACTTCGATTGTCACCAGTTCACCGGGGGCAGCCTGGGCGATTTTTGGCCGTGCGCGCCGGTCAATCAGGGAGGAGGGAAAGTGAAACAGAAGATGGACGATTTTCGCGTCTTCGTCCTGCGAATGGGGCGCAAGCAGCCGTTTGAGAAGTTTCTGGAGGCGTGGGCCGATCCCGTCCAGATCGCGCAACCCGGCGAACAGCGGTGTGAGGATATGTGGTCGCATGCGCCTGACTGATCCCCTGGGGCTCGTGATTATTTATGGTTGCGGCTGACAGCGCGCCCTCAGGGGAGTATATGGCCTAATATGGTCCTCCAGGGCCACTTGATTCCGATGCCGTCGAGCGTGAAGTTGATGCCTGAAAATACCAATGAACTGGATGCCCGCCGGCGCCGTGCACACTACAGGGCCGGACATCGCGGAACCAAGGAGATGGACTGGATGCTGGGGCGCTTTGCCGAGGCTGAACTCGGCGGCATGGCCGGTGACGAACTGGACGCCTTTGAAGAGTTTCTTGCCTTGCCGGACCCGGATATACAGGGCTGGTTGCTGACGCCGGGTATGCCTGCGCCGGACGGCCTTGCCGGGGACTTCGTTGCACGGCTAAAACAGTTTCATGATCTGTAGGGTCGCGACCCTGGTATGCATGTTTGCGGGATAGAGGCCCAGATATCCTTAAAATGACATCGACGCTTCCCATTCTTGAGATACTCGACGCGAGCGGACCGGTCACGGTTTCGGCGGCTCCTGAAGGTCTGGATGGGCTGGCTCTGGCGGAACTCGCGAGCGCGCTGAGCCAGACGCATGGCGCCAGCCCGGCCACCATCTTGCACATCGCCCGTGACGACAAACGCATGTCCGCCCTGGGTGCGGCATTGGCCTTTTTCGGTGGCGGCAAGATCGAGGTGATACCGTTTCCGGCCTGGGACTGCGTGCCCTATGACCGGATTTCGCCAAACTCGGAAATTGCCAGCCGCCGCCTTGCCGCGCTTGCGGAATTGACGCGCAGAGCCGGGTCTGGAGAGGGCGGGAGCGTTGTTGTCCTGACCAGCGTCAATGCCGTGGTGCAGAAAGTCCCGCCGCGAGACTTCATGCAGCAATCGGTGTTGCGGCTGGCGGCAGGCGCAGCGTCCGGCATGGAGGATCTGACCAGGCGCCTTGAATCAACCGGGTACGTGCGCACCGGCAACGTGATGGAGCCGGGAGAGTATGCCGTTCGCGGCGGCATAGCGGACCTGTTTCCCCCCGGATATTCCAAGCCCGTCCGCCTCGATTTCTTCGGCGATACGCTGGAGACAATCCGCGAGTTCGATACCGAGACCCAGCGCACCACGGGAAGCTTGAAGGAAATCGTCCTGCTGCCGGTGAGTGAGGCGGCGCTTAACCCGGACACGGTCACGGCCTTCCGGCAGCGCTACGCGGAACTGTTCGGCCCGGTCACCAGCGCTGACCCGCTCTATGAAGCAATCTCGGCCCAGACCCGTTACCAGGGCATGGAGCACTGGCTGCCGCTGTTTCATGAAAGTCTCGAAACGCTGCTAGATTATGTGCCTGGCGCTGTTGTGAGTTGTGATCCGCTCGTCGAGGACGCCCGTACCGAGCGCGGTGAACAGATTGCAGATCACTACGCGTCCCGCTCGGCCTCGCTAGAGCAAAAGAGCTTCGGCGCGCCGCCATACAAGCCCGTACCCCCTGAACGCATGTTCCTGGATGCGGACGCCTGGAAGGCGGCGCTGGAGGGGCGCAAAATTGTCAACTTTTCACCCTTTGAAGTACCGCAAGGGAAAGGGGGGAACAGCGTTGTTTCGCTTGAAGGGCGAACCGGGCGCTCCTTTGCCGCTGAACGCGCACAGGAAGGAACAAGCGTCTTCGATGCGGTTGTCCAGCATATCAACAAGCTCAATTCAGCATCGAAAAAGACATTGGTTGCAAGCTGGAGCAAGGGTGCGGGCGAGCGGTTGCAGGGCCTGTTGGCGGACCATGGGCTCACGGGCATAAGCCCGGTGGACTCGTTTGCTGAAATTTCCGGTCTGCCCGCGGGCACGACAGCGGTCGCGGTGCTGGGGCTGGAAACCGGTTTTGAAACGCCGGAGCTGGCCGTTATTGGCGAGCAGGATATCCTCGGCGACCGGCTGATCCGGCGGCGCAAACGAGCGCGTGCATCGGATGCGCTGAAGGAGGTATCCAGCATCGCATCGGGTGACCTGGTGGTGCATGCGGAGCATGGCATTGCACGTTTTGAAGGGCTCAGGACAATCGATGCGGCCGGCGCGCCCCATGACTGCATGGAGCTTGTCTATCAGGGCGGCGACAGGCTCTATTTGCCGGTTGAGAATATCGAATTGCTGACCCGGTATGGCTCAGATGAAGCCGGCGCCAAACTCGACAAGCTCGGAGGCGTGGCATGGCAGACGAGGAAAGCGCGGCTCAAGAAACGTATCCGTGACATTGCCGACAAGCTGATTGGCCTTGCTGCCGAGCGGGAGATGAAACGCGCGCCTGTCCTGGATGTACCGGACGGCGTTTATGAAGAGTTTTGCGCGCGCTTTCCATTCGAGGAAACCGAAGACCAGGACTCTAGTATCTCCGATGTTCTTGGCGATCTCGCGTCGGGGCGGCCGATGGATCGGCTGATTTGCGGCGACGTGGGCTTTGGCAAGACCGAGGTGGCCCTGCGCTCGGCCCTTGTAACCGTGATGGCCGGCAAACAGGTGGCCATTGTCGCGCCGACGACCTTGCTGTCGCGGCAGCATTTCCAGACATTTTCAGAGCGCTTCAGCGCGCTGCCCGTCAATATCGGGCAAGCTTCGCGCATGGTGTCGGCCCGCGACCTTGAAAAGGTCAAGGAGGGCATCAAAAGCGGTCATGTGGATATTGTCATCGGCACCCATGCGCTGCTCGGCAAATCAATCGAGTTCGCCGATCTGGGATTGCTCATAATAGATGAAGAGCAGCATTTCGGAGTGCAGCATAAAGAACGCCTCAAGCGGTTGCGGGCAGATGTACATGTGCTGACGTTAACGGCCACGCCGATACCGCGCACGCTGCAACTGGCCTTGTCTGGGGTGCGCGAACTCTCGCTGATCGCAACGCCCCCGGTGGACCGGCTGGCGGTGCGCACCTATGTCACGCCGTTCGATCCGATGATCCTGCGCGAGGCCCTTTTGCGTGAGCGGTTCCGGGGCGGGCAGAGCTTTTACGTTTGCCCGCGTATCTCCAATCTTGATGAGGCGGGCGCGTTTCTCGCCGAGCATGTGCCTGAACTCAAGGTGGCGCGTGTCCATGGCCAGATGCCTTCGGGTGAACTGGAAGACGTGATGTCCGGGTTTTACGACCGGAAGTATGATGTCTTGCTGAGCACGACCATCATCGAATCCGGCCTCGATATCCCCACCGCGAACACGCTCATCGTGCACCGTTCCGACATGTTCGGGTTATCGCAACTCTACCAGTTGCGGGGCAGGGTTGGGCGTTCCAAGACGCGCGCCTATGCCTATTTCACGCTGCCGGTGGACGCCAAGCTGACACCGGCGGCGGAAAAGCGTCTCAAGGTCCTGCAGTCGCTTGATACTCTGGGGGCCGGGTTCTCTCTTGCCAGCCACGATCTCGACATCCGCGGCGCGGGCAACCTGCTTGGCGAAGAGCAGTCCGGACATATCAAGGAAGTGGGTTTTGAGCTTTACCAGTCCATGCTGGAAGAGGCCGTTGCCGGGCTCAAGGGCGGCAAGCCGGTTGAGCTGGAAGACAAATGGTCGCCGCGCATTGCGCTCGGCACCTCGGTCCTTATCCCGGAAGCCTATGTTCCGGACCTGTCGGTGCGCCTGGGGCTGTACCGAAGGCTTTCGGAAGTTACTTCAGGATCGGAGATTGAAGGCTTTGCCGCGGAGCTTGTTGACCGGTTCGGGTCACTGCCGGAAGAAGTGCAGCATCTGCTCGACATCGTTCAGATCAAGGCGCTGTGCCGGCTGGCGGGTGTTTCCGATATCGATGCCGGCTCACGCGGTGCGCTCATCACATTCAGGGACAACTCCTTCGCCAACCCCGAAGGGTTGATTGCCATGATCACGAGCGAATCAAAGCGTATGCGCCTGCAGCCCGATCATAAGCTGGTGGTGAAGGGGGACTGGCCGGAGCCCGAAGAACGGCTCAAGGGCACCCGTGCTTTCATGCGGCAACTTGCCGAGCTGGCGGCCAAGGCGCGAAAAGCCGCTTAAGTCATTTCGTCTTCCGAGCCAAAGTCCGGCTCCTGGGAAATCTGCACCAGGGCGTCCGCCAGGATTTCAGCGCGCTGCGCGCCGACCAGAATATGCTGCTGATCGATCACGTATGTGGGCACGCCCTGGACGCCGAGTTCATGGGCCAGGGCAATCTCCTTCTCCACCTCGTCGATGTCGCGATCGGTCGCCAGAACTTCCTCTACAAAGTCCATATCCATCTGGGCCTCGCGCGCCGCATCCAGCAGCACGGAGGTTTCACCAATGTCTTCGCCTTCGGTGAAGTAGAGCTCGAACAGGCGCTCCACTACCGCGTCCTGCTGTTCGCCCACTTCGGCCCAGCGGATCACGCGATGTGCATTGAGCGTGTTGGGTGACCTGGTGATCCGGTCAAAGGCGAACACGATGCCTTCCACCTCGCCGGTTTCCTGGATTTGCGTATACATCTCGATCGCCTTTTCACGGCCGAACTTCTTGTCGAGATATTCCTGGCGGTCCATGCCCTCGGGTGGAATGGTGGCATCGAGCCGAAACGGACGCCAGCGCACAACCGGTTCAACATCAGGCGCCAGAACTTGCGCGCGGTCGAGACGGCGCTTGCCGATGTAGCACCACGGGCACATCACGTCCGAGACGACATCGACGGTCAGGATATCCATTTCACGCATTTAACAGGCCTCACAGACTTGCGGCCGGACAGGCTGAATTTCACAGCGTGCCGATTACGGGGAGAATATTATTCTCCAAGGGAAGTAGTGAGTATCAGGCCGCGACCCTGAGGTCCACGTTGCGCGTGCGCTCAATCAGCGACTCTGCCGTGTCGCCATGCTGGAAACCGGCCAGCGTGGTCGTCAGCATGACCTTGACGGGCGCGTGATGCCCCTCAACGGCAAACTCGGTGTGGGCGATAACGCCGTTGATGCGCCGTATGGCGTATTTGGCTTGGCTCATCGGCGTGTCGGGAAGCGCGACAATGAATTTCGATCCGGCATATCGTGAAGCGAGATCTTCGCCGCGGATCAAAAGCCCGATCACTTCGCCGACCTGGCGGATGACCCTGTCGCCGGCGGCATAGCCAAGTTCTGAATTGAGCGCCTCGATATTGGCGATGGACAGTCCGGCGAGCGAGAAACTCTGACTGGTGCGGTTGGCGTCCGTCACCATTGAGGAGACGTGTTCGAGCAGGAACCCGCGGCTGTAGAGACCGGAGAGGGAGTCACTCGTGGCTAGGTGTTTTGCCTGGCTGTAAATTTTCTTGAGCGACTCGCGGAAGCGCGATTCACGCACCAGCAAATTCACGCGCAGTTTCAGCTCGTCGCTGGAATAGGGCTTGGCGATCGTGTCGGTGACACCGGTCTCGTAAATGTGCTGGCAACTGGTGAGTTCACGCCGGTCAGCCAGCATAAGAATTGGAAGGTTGTAAAACCTGGAAATACCCCGCACCCCCTTTACGAAGGAGACATAGGGTTCGATGGTGCTGGCGGCATTGATGATCACGGCGTCGAAATCACGGCGGCTGAGATAATCCAGCGCTGTCGCCTCGCTCAAGGCGCCAACGAGCGTTGCCTGCCTGGCCAGTGAATGTTCGATCATGGCGAACTGGGTCGGGTCGCCGAGCACCATGACGGTGGCATTCTCAATGCTGCCGGGCGGCACAATTGCCGCTGGCGCATCAAGACCGTATTTGGCCGTGGTGTTCAGCCGCCGTACCAGTTCTTCATGCATCGTGTTCAATCGCACCAGCGATCTGAGACGATGACAGATTTGCAACGGATTGACCGGTCCGATCAAAAGATCGTCGATATCGGCCACGGAGCTGTTCAACTCGAGGTTTTTATCCGTACCCACCAGCATGATCCGCATGCGGCTGGAAAGAGCGCTGGTCTTTAATGCCTTTGCCAGGGCGAGAAATGTCTCAGGGGCCTTGCGCGCCGGTGCGCTTTGCATATTGAGAACGACGATGTCCGGGCGGCGCGGGCCGCAAAGTTCAGCGGCGCTCTGGGCGATATCGCCGATAGCGCATTCAAAGCCATCCTTGTTCAGCGTCTCTGCAAGTTTCTTGTCGTTCGTTGCATCCTTGCCGACGATGAGGACGCGCGGGACCTTGCATGGCAATCGTTTCCCAGTTGACCGGTACGGATTTGTACAACTCAGGATTGTTTGCCGGATTGCCTTAAGATTTCATAAAGCATGAGGAAACAGATCAGCCGTGAAAGGCTTGC
>SDBT01015093.1_pt1 | contig 12291 bp, 7 predicted proteins | sample 2277101 | NCBI WGS metagenome assembly SDBT01 (sample SAMN10404973, study PRJNA504765) | marine sediment metagenome | isolation source: marine sediment core GS10_PC15, 103 cmbsf | place: Arctic Ocean: Southern Knipovich Ridge | collected 2010
ATTCAACTTCTTTTTCATCTGTACTTTCTATTATCTCAGAAGCTGATTTAATAAAACTTCTATTGCAACTAGGACATTTATATTTTCCCTTATATTTTTCTATTAATTCAATCCCGCAATAAGGGCAAAAAGTTTCTTTGTCTAACATTGTTTTAGGTTCAACCAAGGGTGTATTACATTCACTACAAAATTTAGTGTCTTCATCTTCAAGACCAGTAAAATAATTTTCACAACCACATAATGGGCATTTAATTTTCATACTAGAAACCCCTTTTTTTTCTTTTAGAAAATAAGGACAACACATCCTATTTTTTCTATGGTCTAACTTTCCATTTTACGAGGTCTTGCTTTAGGACGTCTATTTATAGTATTATCTAAAGTTTCAACCATTCGGTTAAAAACCTCACAAGTCCAATAGGCTTTCCGCTAAAAATTACCAAATTATTGACTTGTCACACCTTCCTTATTTATTTAATTTCTGATTTTGTTTCTGCTTCATTCATTGGTTTACATCTATCAAATTATCTTTTTTAAACCAATATCGTGCCATATCTAGGACTATATCACTAGGTTTATAATAAAAAACAACTAAATTATTTTTTGTCCTGGAGCAACAGACATAGAACATTTTCTTTGTTCTCTCTATAATACTTTCTTTATCGCTGGTTTCTTCAAAAAGATATTTAAAATTATATTTATTCCATTTTCCATTATCTAAAATTACAAAAACGTTATCAAACTCTGCCCCTTTAATCCCGTGTTGAGTTGAATAAGGAGTTAAGTTTTCTTCAAAATTATATAATTTAATGATTTCTTTAAAAGGAAGTTGTTTGACTCTATCGTAAATGTATGTGTTTTCTTTAACAAAGTTATTAAAGTCATCATCTTTTTTTACAATATTTTTATCATCTGCAAAATTTATAACCTCCTCTATTGTTTGTTCTTTCATTCCAAACAAGGTTTCAATACATTTTTTTAGTCTCTTTTTATCGTCTACTGATGATATTTTATAATCAGCTTTCTTAACAAACTCATTCACTTGATTTGAGTTATATAAATGTAACCGTTCTTGGATTTTTAAGAGATGGGTAATAAATTTATCGCGGTTGTCTCCAATGAGTTGATCGCTATCTAAATATATTCTTGTTAACTTTTCAAAAAGGATTGGTTTAGTATTTTCGAAAAGCATTGAATTCTCAGATACAAATTTATTAAAATTATTTGCTTGGTTTACAATTTTCAAATCAAGAACTTCACTAAAAGTTTTACCCTCAATATTAGCTAAACAATTTTCGTCTTTTAGTTTTCTTTTAATTTTTTTTACATGTTTAATTATTTCGTCATTATTGTAAATCTTGAAAATATCACCGAAGCCAGCTTTGTCTGCAATTAAATTATGTGTTAGATAAAGTTCTTTTGTTTCTGCGAAATCAGTGAAATCCCAATCTTCAAATATTTTATGCTTTTTTATATCTTCAATGTTAATAGTATTAGCATTTGAGTACATGAATTTTGCACTCCCATTAAGATCTTTATCAACTTCATCCGGTTTTATTTTTCTTTCTTGTTGAATACCATCTGTTCTAATTTTATTTAAGAGACTAATAACCGTTTTAGAACACCGCCAGTTATCGTCTTTTTTGATTTCTTTAACTGAACCTTTCATAATGTAATTTTGTAAATCGCCAATTCTATTGCCGTAAATAGACTGCATGGTATCGCCAAAAAAACCGATAACATTTTTTTTATTGCTGGATTTTGGAAGATATTCAAGAAAAATGTCGATTACCTGTTTTTCAGTATCTTGGTATTCATCAATTAAAATATAATCATATTTATCTTTTAAAATATCACACAGGAGGGGATAAGTTTTAAACATGTAATTAGAAATTTTTAAGACCTCATCGTGTGATAAAATGCCATCGTCTATTTTTTTGTAGTCTTTATAATTAATTTTTTTATCGCACAGATACTCTTCGTTAATATCTATTTCACCAGAATATTTAATACCGGTTGTCTCTTCTGTTTTTTCTTGCTCTATTAAAGCAACGAGCGATTTCTTTAAGTCATTTTGGTAATTTTTTATTGATTTCCAAAGAAAATCATGAATTGTAGAAACTTCTAATTTATCATATTTTGCTCTATGCTTAATTTCATCAGCGGCAACATTTGTAAATGTAATACAAGCGACATTAACTTTAGGATTCATATCATAAATCAAATCTAATACCTGCATCAAAGTATTAGTTTTTCCGCTACCTGCACCGCCACTTAAAAGAAAATTATTTCCAGCTTCTATTTGATCTTTAATCTCATTAATTACTTCGATAGCCATAATAATCCCTCTTTTATATATTCAGGAACTTGCCACTCCGTGAAATTTTCACTACTGTAATAAAGAATGTCAGTAGCAAAGAGAGTTTTTTTAACTATGCAAGTATCAGCAATTTCGTAATAATCTGGTTGCATTGCATCTAACTTATCTTTGGATTTCAGGCTATTGAATTCATTTTTTTTTGATTTGATAAACCCAAGATTTAAAGAAATAAAAGCATCCTCGAAACTTCGAGCATGGTATTTATTTTGTTCGGTTTGGTACACAATGCATATCAAACCGTCTTCGTTTTCCTTCCAATTATTATCATTTTTAGATAGTATTTTCGATTTATGTAGTAAGGTTTTTAATGTATTAAAGTCTACATCCTTTAGGAAGTATTTAATAGAGACGTTGCTTGTATGTGTACCTTCAGAAACCTTACATTTATTCCCATTTGCATCTGATTTTACAGAATCTAAGTCTGTTATGATTAATGTTTTAATACCAAGGAAAGTTAAAAAATTATCGAAAACATGTGAATATGCTCCCACTTCTACTATTGAAATATTTTGAGATAGAAGAGGGTTATAGTTTGCTGTTCTTTGATTTTCATTATCAATTTTCTTCATCATGGATGGCAATAGTATTCTTTCTGTATTTCCCTCGATGAAAATTACTTTTTCAGCAAAAAACAACTCTGATTTATTTAAGGTAAGATATTGCTTTAGAAACTGAAAATTTCTTTTTCCTTCATTTTCTGTTCCATATCGGTTTTCTAATTCCGCTAAATTTTTAGAAATAACATTGTTTACCGACTCTTTGTAGAAGTATTTAATATCATTAAATGAGCTTTGTGATGTGATATGTGCAGAATGTGTACTTATTATTGTTTGTAAATTATTTAAACCTTTTTTACCCTCTGATAGCAGACTCTTAATATTTTTAATGAAAACATATTGCATTTGAGGGTGTGTGTGAGCTTCAGGTTCTTCAATAAATAACAGGTTCATATCTGACGATTTTTCTCTTGAGCTATGTTCTTTCTTAAAGGAATCAAAAATTATGCGAAGGTTGAATATCATGGCAAATAAATTCATGTATCCTAAACCATTATAATCCTCGGGTAGTTCTTGTTCACTTTGATTATAGACAACAGATGTGTTTCCTCTTAAAATATTAACTTCTTCCAAATTTGATTTTATAGCGATTTGGGACTCATTCTTATTGTAGCTAAATCTTATTACATCTTCGATTATTTTTTTGAAGGTTTTTTCATATGTAACATTTAGCTTGTCGTCTGTTTCAATTAAATTCTTTTGCAACTCAGTTATATATGCTGAATCTGTTTTATTTAATGAATCGAAAAACTTACAGCAAAGATTTGAAAGAGTTTTGTTGCTCCTCGCACTCTCACCTTCTTCGTTAGAAACGTCTCTTTTGGCACTGATAGTTTTTAAGGTTATAATTTTAGATATTTGTTCATCACTTATCTCAATTGAATTTGTTTCATTATTATATTCCACGACATTTTTACTTATTCTAAAATATTGTCTGTGATTTTTTATCAAATAGTCCAAAACGGTTTTGTTTTTAAATATTTTTTTGAATTCAAGATAGTCTTCTTTTAACCGAATATACTGCTCATAGTTCAAAGAGTATTCAAACGACAAAACAAGGAAATTTTCATTTGGAGCTAAGTTTAAAATTAAATCTGAAATATTTTCAAGACTATCATCTTTAAAGTATTCTATGTACATCTTAAGATTAATACCTAAGCTTGAGTTTTTGAAACCATCTTTTGTTATACTTTCATTTACAGCCTTTTCAATTTCTTTTTGAAGTGGAATATTAAAATCATAAAACGTGAAATTATTTTGATTTACTCTAAGAAAACGCTCAAGTAAAGAGAGAAGTGAAGTTTTTCCAGTATTATTCTTTCCAATAACCAAAGACAAATTTTCTTCTAAATCTATAGTGAAATCTTGTAGCAACCTGAAGTTTTTTATTTTTATTTTATTAATTTGCATTGCTATACCTCTTTTTCACAATCACAACCCTTCCCCTCAAATGATTTTTACAAGATTAATTTTTTCAATTCTTCCAAATCAGTTACTTAATTACTGAGCATTAACAACCGTTCCCTATAGTGCTCAATAATTGATAGTAATGTTCCGTTATGTTTTAGTATCAGCATTTTTTATATTTTCACCAATTTTTGCCAATTTAATTCTAAAAATTTACTCATCCCTAAACTAGGATTATATTTAGGATATACTTTCTTAAATTCCTTTCTAGCGGAAAAATAAGATAAGTTTGAAATCGCCTTACTTCTTGCAAAACAAATCATTCCAATACCTGGACCTCTTGATTCTCCTTGATTGCAATGTACTAAAACTTTCTTGCCACGAGAAAGTTCTTTTTCGATAAAATTTACCGCTTCAAAAATAATTTTTTCGGGAATATAATTAGGGGCGTCTGAGTCAATCAAATTTAAAATTAACTTATTTTCTCTCCTGGCAATTAAATACTCTGGATGATTTTTCGGCGCGCCACGTCCTGAATATCCAAGAGCTTTTCTATGGTATGGTTCCTTGCAAGCATGTACTACTGAAAAATCATTCTTGAATTTTACAAGATTTTCGTAATCATTTTGATTCCCAACAAACAAATTCTCCACTACCTCTATCATTTTAAGGGTTCCTTTCTTAAACCTGTTCTACAATATAGCGTCACGACAAATATGCGAAATTGCAAGACCCGAATGACTAGCGTAATTACAATGTGGTAAGGGGCTAGCGCCCTTCCTGTGGTTTAATATTTTAATATGGAAATATTTAAATATTAATTTTAGTATACTTTAAATATTCTTTAAATTTTAGGTGCTCTTTTTTTATATCAATAGATGATAATATTTCTTCGCCCTTCTTTTTAAATAATAAAATATCATCTATAAATAAATCAAAAGATGTTCCATAAAAAGTTGATATAGCTATTAATATATCTTGGTAAAATGTAATTGTATAGATACATGTTTCAATTGTTTTTCCTTTGAAATAATATGGATATACAATATCAGTTACATCTGCTAAAAAATGTGTGAAATTGCATAAATCTGAATATACAATAGTATACAAATCATCCAAGCCTAATTCTTTCACTCTTTTGAATAAAGATTTTTCACCAATTCTGCTTTTTATTGCACAAGGATTTAGGGTTCTATCTATAAAATCTTTACAAATCTTTTCTGCCCAGTCATTATCTTCTAAATGTTTAGGATGATTATAAATATAATGAACATTAATATAATTTTCAAATAATGGTCTTAATCCAATAATTGAAATTAGTAGATGACTTCTTTCAAGATTTTCTAAAATTTCTAAAACTAACATTTCTGCACCAACAGCAAAAACATTTGCTCCAAATATTTTGGCAATTGAATTGTTTTCTTTATTTTGACCAATCTCATTCAAAAGATATTTAACATTAACCATTTCTTTTTTTAAAATATATTTTGCTTCTTTTATACAATTTTTAGTTTCCTTATCAAGTTTATACATAGTTATACCTGAATATTTTTTATTAAATTTATTATTAATCAACATCTTAAATTTAAAATAACTAATTTATCAATATATTAACTCTTATTGATAAAAATGAATTTCAATATTAAAAGCATTTAGAAAAAGTTACTATATTATTGAGTATAACCCACCCTCGACAGATCATAATAATAAATATTCTAGTTATTTATTCTATCTACTTTTTTAGCACCCCAAGAGCTTATTTCTAGCACTTTTGTAAATAATTCTGTAGCAATGCTAAACTGAGCGTGTAACTGTTTAAGTTCTTCTTTGGGCTTTTGTGGAGCTAGTTTTCTTTTGACTGTTACATTAAGATGATTGTAATTTGATTCAAATAATTCATCATCATCTTCATAATTTTCATAGCTTTTTAAACTTATACTATGAATAATTAAATTTCTTCTTCGTATAAGCCATTTGTAGCCGTTAGGGTTTTCAGACTTTCTATATTTCAAAATAATTATCCATGATTCTAGTTTTAAAAGTTCTGGTAAAATTCTACCTATATTAATATGAATCCTATCTATTACCGCTGAAAAACCATCCTTTTCGTATTGGCGTATATTGAAAAAAATATAATCAAGTAATTGTCCTGCTCTATCCCAATAGGATGCAAGCCTTATATAGGCAATTTCGACCATATCCCAGTATAGGTTTTCTAAATATCCCGCTAAATTCTTAGAAGGCTTTTTCTTAATGTATTCCGGGTGTTTTCCTATTCCATCATTAACAATAAATTTAATATGGGCTCTGCAAATGGCTTCTCTTGCTTTTTTATAGGATAAGAAAAACTCATCTATTGCAGAATTCACATATGTATCAAAAACAGGTTTAGGCTCATTCCATAATCCATACAAAAAATTTGGAGCTCCTCCAAGTGATTTAATAAGTTCAGAAGTCTTACGATTTAGCTCATCCTTTTCCTCTTTGTTTGTAGTCAACTTTGCTAACTGAGGTCCATAATATTTCATTAATAGGTTTCCGAACAAAATACTATTAAATTCAGCTTTCATTAATCCATCTAATCCTTTAAATAAATTTTCATCATACTTTTCTTTATCTTCATTCATACTTTTATAACCCTTCGTAATTAAGTAATCATATTTCAATTAACTACTAATAGGAACAATATTATGTTTAGCTTACAATAATAACATCTTTATTATTACGGGAATTACTTAATACAGTTTAGCTCTTTTTATTACTAAATTATAAATGCCTTGCTTATTTTTTTCTTTCATAACTAGGTTTAACTTTGAGATTCTGGATTAATCTTTGGTCTTCTATCGCTTCATACAGACTTTGTTTGAATTGATTTTCATCCGTATTGTTATAGAAAGGTACGCCGATAAGCCTGTATTTTTGCGTCTTCCGCTTTGTAGTAAATTCTAATAATTGGTCTTTATATTTTTTGTTTATTTCTTTTAAAAATTTTTCTTTCCACCTGTCGTGCTCTTTTAGATGTTTGCCCTTTGGTTCAATGAATATTTGATAAGTAAGCATTTTGCCATTTTTCTCTTGAAGGAACAGAATAAAATCTGGTTCAAATGCCTGGCCATCAGAGAAATTAAAAATTTTAAAGTACCTTTCGTTGCGGATAAGATATATCCCGTCATACTTTTGTTTTAACGTATCCATCTGGCGGTCTAGCATTCTGACAAATGCCTTTTCCTCACTAGTCCCGTAATTAGCATTAAAAACATACCATCCCTTATCTGATACAAATTGCTCATCCCCATTTTCTCTTTCACTATCTTTAAGTAGCTTCAGCACTTTATCGTGAAAAATGGAAGAAACATTATTCGGTTTAAATTTTTCAGTTCCTCTATATTCGGTAATATTTTTTCGGACTTCCGCTTCAATTTGAGCGAGTAAACCGATTAAAGCATTAAGCTGTGCTCTATTAGGTAAATTATAAATTTCTATTGAATCACCTTGAAAGGTAAATTCAAGCCCTCCTAAATAGTCATTCACACTAATAAATTCTCTTATTGATTTAATATGCGGGAAATAATGTTTTAGAGACTGGAAACTATAAAATGAATTTTTTGAAATAGCATTGTAAATAATATAGCATGGAATATCTTTAACTTTTATATCCTTTCGAGCTGACTCAGCAACGGCTCTCATATTTCCATTCCCACTAAGCAAGGACTCTGTCAATCCATACCCGCTAGCTATCGTATGAACATAATTTTTTTTGCTTACGCCAAGATCAGCAAATGATTTAACATATTCACAATTATTTTTTACCCGCTCATTTTTATAGATTAGAGCATATTTATAAAAATCGCTTTCCTTAAAAGACTCTTTCAGATTCAATTCTTTTTCAATTTCCCGTTCTTCCATCATCCCTTCTTCAATCAGTGCAGTACGAAGCTCGGAAATATAACGGGAATCATTTATACTATGGTAGTGAAGTTCTTCCAATACCCGCATTTCATCATTTAAGTCTTTATCAAATTTTCTGACAAAACGATTATTGTTTTCCCTGGTAATAAAAGGAAAGTATCTCGCCCCACGTCCGATAAGCTGTGCTTCTGATATGGTTGTTTTCCCGGGTTTTCCGTATCTGGAATCACGGGTAGTATAACAGCGGACAATATCAAATAAATTCAAAACATCCCATCCTTCATTTAGTTTTTGCACGGCAAATATCGCCCGTATTTGATTATCTTTATCCTCGAGGGAATTAAGGAGAATCTGTTGATTTACTTTTTCTTTCTCTTCATTAACCGAAATACAGCGGCTTTCATCAAACTCCCGGCGTATTCTTTCCGCCAGTTGTTTAGAGCCAATCTTGTTTTCATTAAAAAAACCGAATGCCCGTTTTAACAAAGGAATATCTGATTTTTTACGAATTCTTTCAATATCATCATCCGAAAGATTTTCCATCAGCTTATGAAAATTCGCTTTATTTTCCCGTGATTGGGCAATGGTTTTTTGTGCTTTAAATAAAATGACAGGCTTCAGGTTAATCCGATGTTTCGCTGCCACTTCTTGTTTGTATTGGCTTAAAATCAATGCCTGGAGAATACGCTCTTTTTCTTCAAAATCAGCTTGTACGATATAGACATCTTTGGAATAGCCGTCATTTCGAAATTGACGAAGATCGTAACGATAAATAACTTTGTTGCGATATTTTTCTACAATATTTTTATGGTAATAATCCAGTGTGGCGGTAAACTCTAAAAGCAGATTATCCTCATTTTGTTTGAATATCCGTCCCACCGTATTTTCCCAGCTTTCAAATAATTCCTGCTGCGCTTTAGTTCGGGTATTAATGTGGTGTGCCTCATCAGCAAGCAATACAATCTTTTTATCTTTAAAATCTTCATAGGTAACTGAATTTTCTTTTTCGCTTGTCAGGTCGGAATGCAGTTTTTGAATAGTGGTAAAACAAATATTGATATCCTTGTCATTTACACCTTCAAAGTTGACAACCGGAGTTACTTTGACCCTTCTGGTTCCTATGCGGATATTTTCTTTGAAGAGAAACTTGGAAGATAAAGGATTGAGAAAATTATCCTTTGTCTTTTCTATGATATTGGTCGAGTTGACAAAAAAGAGAAAATTCCGATAACCTTTTTCATATAAATATAATATTAGTCCTGCCATAATCAAAGTTTTACCACTGCCGGTGGCCATATTGAAGAGAAAATGCAATGGCCAGTCCTTGCCGGGAAAATCATTATCCAAACAGTGAAAAAAACGGGAGAAGGCTTCTGTCTGATAAGGACGCAGTTTAAATTTAGGGTTTAGATTATCTTTGAGAAAGTCCGGGATTTCTTTTTTTAAAAATCCCATTTTGGATACAGCATCTAGTTCTTCATATAAGAATTTGTCAGCCATTGTATGCCTCCCCGTAGAATGACTGATTCAGTTTTTTATCTTCTTCAGTCACTTTAAAATCTTCATCATCAATTTCGGATAAATTGACATACAACTGATTTTTATTCAAAAGTTCTGCCAACAACTTTTTCTGTTTTTCCAATCCATTTTCAAATCTTCCAATTTCCATAAATTTATTGACTGCTTCTTCAGGCATCTCCGGGTTTACATACCAGTTAAGGAATGAGTTTTTGGCAATGTCCTTCCAAATTTCTAATAATTCATCAGAAGTTTTGGTGAATTGAATTTTGTCCATGAAGACTTCATTGTATTTCATCAGTTCACAGTAGACAAAGTCACCGCCGCCCTGCCAGTTGATGGATTTGGAAATACCTCCCATGTCATATTCGAGTTTATCTATCGCCTGATTTTCTTTCTTTACTTTTTTACCTATAACTTTTTTTAATCGTTGAAGCGTGACTTTTTCTACATAATTCATCTGTTCAACAGTTATCCATTGACGTTTCATTTTATGGGCAACCGCCGCGGTTGTACCGGAGCCAGCAAAGAAATCTAAAATTATGTCTCCTTCTTTGGAACCGATATGAATAATACGCTGAAGAAGACGTTCGGGTTTGGGAGTAGAAAAATCCTCTGGAACGTCACTAAACAAGGATAAAATCTCTTTGCGAGCATCTTGATTATGTGAAACTTCGCTATAATGCCAAATTGTTTGAGGGGGAGTACCTTTCTGCACTTCTGATAAAAATCGTTTTATAGAAGGAACTGCATCCCCATGTACGCCAAAGTAAATGCGATTGTCATTTAATAGTTTTTGAAAGATTTTTTTTGAAGTTCTCCAACTTCTACTTTTGGGTGGATTTACAATTCTGCCACTTGGTGTAGTAATTGGATAGTCATATTCTTTTGAATAAGTTTTTACCGAAAAATCGCTTGATTTCCAATTTCCTCTTGGGTCATTATCATAATTCTTATATCTTTTATCGGCTTCTTCTGTTCTTGGAATTAAATTAGGTCTCCATGCTTCTTTCTTTTTCGCGAAAATTAAAATATGGTCATGCATATCAGAAAACCATTTTGCATCATTTTGTGGCGAATATTTTTTCTGCCATACTACATTCGCTACAAAGTTTTTCCTACCAAATACCTCATCGCAAAGGACTTTTAAATAATGTGCTTCATCATCATCAATATTAATCCAAATTGAACCATCCTCTCTTAATAAATCTCTCGCAGCTTCCAATCGGTTTTTCATAAAAGTTAGCCAACTGGAATGATTAAAATTATCGTTATAACCAAAAGAGTCATTGCCTGTATTATAAGGCGGATCAATATAAATCAGTTTTACTTTCCCTCGAAATTGGGTTTTCAGCGTATGCAGTGCTAATAAATTATTGCCCTTGATAATTAAGTTTTCTTTTATTGTGCCATTTTCATCCCGCCTAATTTCCGTTACTTTCTGCTCACCGTCCGGAGTGTAACGTTTAAAGCTGGTCAATACTTTTGGGTCAAACAGACGGTCAATCTCATCCTGTGCCAGAATTTCATTAAAGAAAATCTCTTTTCGTTTTTCTTCTTCTTTTGTTTGTCCACCTTCTAATACACAATCTTTACAAGGCCAGACAAGAGAAACTTCACCTCTTTCACGCAAGAACTTACCACCAATATTTAAGCCTACCTTGTTGCGGAATCGGGTATAAGAATTAGCAAGGAAGTTTTTATCAGATATGTATTCAATAAAGGTATTGATATTAAAAATCCAATGCCCTTCAATCTCGTCAAAGAATTTTTTCTCTATTTCTGGTTCAGAAAGTAACAGCTTTACCAAATCCCGATCAATTTTCCAGGCACGGTCAATCACTGCCGCCTTAATTAATTCTCCCTCGTCATCCACAAAACGCAAATCTGTTTTTAGTAGATCGATTAATCTTTTATCAAATGACTTCGTTATATTATTTTCCGGCATATTCATCCCCTCTTTTTAAATATCGATATTTTTTATATTTTATTCTTTTTATGTTCTATCTAAAATTTAATTTTAATAGGGACAACACATCCTATTTTTTCTATGGTTTAGCTTTCCATTTTACGAGGTCTTCTTTTATGATGTCTATCTATAGTAATACCTAAAGCCTCGACTATCCGGTTAATAAACTTCCTCAGATCTTATAGGTATTCAGGAAAAAGTTACCGAATTATTGACTTACCGTACCTTCCCTGTTAATCTAATTTAAAAGTAAAATATTAACCGCACGTCATTTATCTAAATATATTATAGAAAAAATTATTCAATTCTACCAAATAATTGGGAAATACCAGACCAGCAATTGTTGCTAATGAAATCAGTAATAATATAATTATAAATACTTTTAAGTTTTTAATTCGTGATGATTGTTTATTAAATGTTTCTTCTAATTTGTTTTCTATTTTAGTAAATTTCTCATTTAAATTGCTTTCTATATTCTTTGAGCCCTCGTCTAATTTGTTTTCTAACTTAGTAAATCTCTTAAAAATTTCCGGACCACCAATATCTTTTAATGT
>SDBT01015094.1_pt1 | contig 12291 bp, 6 predicted proteins | sample 2277101 | NCBI WGS metagenome assembly SDBT01 (sample SAMN10404973, study PRJNA504765) | marine sediment metagenome | isolation source: marine sediment core GS10_PC15, 103 cmbsf | place: Arctic Ocean: Southern Knipovich Ridge | collected 2010
ACTCATCAATGCTTTGTTTTTTACCTGTAATTTTTTCAATCATTGCCTCGTCCAGTTTCTGCTCCTCTTTCTCCTCCAGGCGGTTTAAGGTGACTTTGAATTTTACCTTTTTCCCCTGCATTGTCTTGGCATGATAATCTTTAGGGAATTTGATTTCAAATTCTTTTGTTTCCCCCTTTTTCATACCTGCGACAGCCTCCTCAAAGCCAGGCACCATAGTATTGGAACCAAGGACAACCGGATGGTTTTTGCTGGCAGTACTTGGGATTGCCTCACCTTTTTCATCAAATCCATCGAAAGCAAGTTCGGCACGATCGCCTTCTTCGGCCTTACGTTCCACATCTTTCCATTCCACATAACGCTCCATTATCATTTTAATAGTGGCTTCTATATTTTTTGCTTCGACCTTTACTGGTTTGCGGGCTACTTTGATTTTTTTGTAATCGCCTATTTTCACCTCTGGCATTACCGCAACTGTAGCGACATAAACAAATTCATCCCCTTCTTTGTCCACAGCGGATTTGATATCTACTTTCGGTTGTGCAACTACTTGCAGATCCTCGGATTTTACAGCCTCTGCGTAAGTTTGAGGTAAAACGAAATCCAATGTGGATGCCTTTATATCTTCCGGCTCTACGTTTTTGCGAATAACATCTTCCGGAATATTGCCGGGGCGAAAACCTGAAACTTTGATTTTTTGGCTAAGAGCTTCCAAAGCCTTCTTTTCCCATTTCTGATAGGTTGCGTAGGGAACGGTAATGGTGAGCTGGACTTCGGATTTTGGTAACTTTTTAACTTCAACTTGCATGATTAAATAGGTTATAGCTAGAATTCGCCCTTCGACGATACATTATTAAATGAAAAATGTTAAATCAAATCAGAAATCTGAGATTAGAAACCTGCCTGCCGGCAGGCGTCACAAATATTACTCCCCTGTTTCCCGCAGCTTTTTGATAGCCTGCTGGGTTTGTTTGTCGGTCTTTTGCATGGCCAACTGCCAGGCATTAAAGTATTTTTCCGCGTTTTTGCGGTCTTCGGCTTTTATATAAACCCAGGTTATATCGTATAAATACGCATCATTCTGGAATTCTTCCGTAATATAAAGATACTGTTCCACAGCTTTTTTATATTCTTTGGCATCTTCATATAAACGGCCGATATTATGCTCAATAGCCTGTGACCGGCCATATATCTCCTTTGCCTTTTCATAAGTTTTTAGCGCATCGCCCAACCGGCCCAGGCCTTTTTGAGAACGCGCTAACTCTATCCAGTAAGGAATTGGTGGTTCAGGTGTTGCAAATTCATCTGCCGGTTCATAATTTTTGATCTTTTCCTTGAATTCAAGGATTGTGTCTTCGTATTTTTGGCGTTCTGCATCTGTTAAATCCACATCGATTGTCCAGTTGAAATTAAAACAGCCGGTTAAAAACAAAACTGCTAAAAATAGTGTTATAGCTCTTTTAAACATTGGAATCAGGCTTAAAAACTAAAGGATTTTGAATTTAGCACTTTTATTCATTTCTTTCAAGGAAATAGTGAGCACGTTTTAAAGACCGCCCAAGGGCTGTGCAGGTTTTATCCGGAACGTCAGCTTCTACACATTTGTCCTGAAAACGCTGTTCAGGCCACTTGATCCTCAGGCCAAGCAGATACAGATCGCGGTCTGAGATACTGGTTTCCACATCGGATAATTCAAGTATTTCCTGAGTGTAGATAAGATTGATTTTAGCCCACAGACAAGGACTGTCATCGCGCTGACATTTGATCTCGTGGCGGACCTTGTACGATGTGTATAGGCGACTCATCGAATCCCTTTCTTCCTGCGATACTTCATGTTCATCGGCCATAGGATCCTCAGATGGCTCCCCTGGCTCCTCCGATTCAGATAGAGGAGTATAAGTATTCAAATCAATGGTTAAATCAACAGCTTCTCCGATATGGTATGGATCTAGAGTATAAATGTGGTATGTTACCTGGTCAGTTGGCTGAATATCAGCATCGGTATATGTTACGGAGCCTAAGTGTTCAATTAAAATGCGTGTTGGGCTTGTTACGCCATTGCGTGTAAGATCGCGTTCAATATTCACGCCAATAAAATCATAATCCGGTGGGTTATTCCAGTTTAATTGAACCTCAGTTTTGTCTTCATTAACCGTATAAGTCAGATCAGTGATGGGATAAGGAGGTGTTATGTCGGACCGCACATCAGTACTAACTTGATAACTGGTGATGTCTTGTGCGTCTGCCACAAAATCACCATTCATATCTAATTTGAAGAAATTAGTGCTTATTTGGCGATTGTACGCGCGTATTTCTACTCCTGAAAGCCTGAGTGTCTCACCACCCAGCCAATCGCTGTTTACAGGAATATGCAGTGCTTTGTAATCATTCAGGTAAGTTGGCGTAAAAGATGCGTCCACACGGCCATTATCAACAGCTGTACCGCTGGCAGTAACAGCGCTTACGTTCCAAAGTATGCGTTCGCTGAATTCCAGCATAATGTTTATGCCATGTTCTGCTGTAATCTCTCCATCAGCATCCGCTATGATGTTTGTTGGGAAAATATCTATTGTCTGATACTGGGCAAATGAATTGTAATGATCGGAATAAAAAGTAACCGCATGGGTAAGTGGCGCGAACAGCATGCTGATAATCAGGCTGGTAATTAATTTTTTCATATATATAGGTTTAGGAACTATTTGGAATTTTAGCATATTTCTTTTGTTAATTAGTAGTCTTGACCGTGATTTTCATGATTAAAGGATGGCCATGATTGATTTTCATGATTAGAAAATGATTAACCATGAACAATAAAAATAGGATCATGTTAAATCAATTAATCAGCTGTCTGTACTTGTTGATTTTCATGATTAAAGGATGGCCATGATTGATTTTCATGATTAGAAAATGATTAACCATGAACAATAAAAATAGGATCATGTTAAATCAATTAATCAGGAAAATCACAGTTCAGACAGTCTTACATACCAAAAAACCCCTCCCCGCAATGCGGGAAGGGGTTTCGGTTTACGGTTTGACTAATTCCGTAACGGACTAAACAAGATGATTAGTTAAAGTTCAGAGTATTAGAGGTAAGATTGGTAATCTTTAACAAGTAACCATTTGTAAAGTCGTAAGATCCAGAGTCTGTTAAAACTGTGCCGGTTCCAACAGTTGGATAAGTGTGATCATCAGCTGATTTGTCAGACCACAGAACATTACATTTGAACTCACCACCAACTAATTGGGCAAAGTCTGTAGCAGCTGAAGCGCCAACAGCGTCACACTGTGCAGCGTCATTGTTGTCGTCAAACAGACCTGCGGCTGCTGTGGCTGAGTAGATCCTACCAGTATTAGCATTACCATTGCTGACGGTTAAGCCGGTAATAGGATTGGCTTCATCACCATTGGCAATTTTGGTAGTAATAGAGTCTGTACCGTCAGCGCCAGTAACTTCAGCCTTCAGGCTGTAATCCTGGCTTCCGCCGGCAGAGACGCTCTGTTTTGCGTCATCAAATGAAACGATAATCTTATATGTATCGTTTGCAGTGAATCCATCGCCTAAGTTATCGTCAGCATCTTCAAGGCCTGCGGTAACAAGAGCGTTTTGTAAATCTATAGTGTTGTTTACAGTAGCATTTACACCAAAGATATTTACATCCCCAACGTTAATTGGAGTTCCGCCTTTGTACATACGGAACGTATGGACGTCTGTAACGCCAGCTGTCAGTCCACTAGTCGTCATATCGAAGATAACACGTCCAAGTGCGATAGAACCAGCGCTGTCTGCGGCAACGTTCAGCTTGTAGAAGGTGTTTTCACCATTGATCAGTTTAACAACGCCTGTGCTTACCTTTGTAAAGGTAGGAACACTCTGGCGAACGACAAATGAATTAACAGAACCTCCATTGCTGATTGTTGGAGCGTAAATAGTGGTAGAAGATGCAGCGCCAACTGCATCGAAAGTACCGGAAACAGTTGTGTTGTTATCCTGCACGCCAATACGGAATCCTGCGCCGGAAAGAGCTTCTCCTATATCACCAACAGTACCTAGGTCAGCATAAACTTCCAGGAAGGTCTCTTCTCCTGCTGGGACATAGAAGCCCAGGCCGGAAAGGGTTTGCCAACCGGTTACTAGCAGTGTTCCGCTCTTGCTTTGGGTAACACCATTAATATCTGGGTACTTAACAGTTACCTGAGTAACTGCAGATGTACCAACAGCAGCATCAATAGCAGTACCAGTAGTGTTGTCGTTCAGGATGGTCAACTTGTTGATATTAAAGCCTTCACGCAAAGCGTTAAAGCGATATTTAGCAACAAGTACCTGGTTTGAACCTGCAACTAAATTTGCAGAATCCGGATTGCCTTCTGAGGAAGCGGTAAGAGTACCAGCTGTAACAACGGATAGTACTGGAACGTGAATTGCAGCTATGTTTAACTGAGCACCTGTTGGAGAGATGGTGTTAGCTTCAGAGTCTTCAACAATAACATCATCAGCAGGAAGTACGTCTAATGCAACGTAGACTGAGTTAGTCATTGTATTGAGCAGGTTGACTTTGGCTTTCAAAGTCTTGGTTGCTCCTTTTTCAATAACTAAGTTAAGGTCATCGAACTGAGCTCGGTAGTAATCTGCACCGGCAGTATAAGTGCCGCCAGCAACATCAACCAATGTCAGCCCTTTAGGACCAGCAACTACATCATCACCATCGTATAAAGTTACGCTGGCAATAAGTGTGTTAGAAGCTGTGTTACCAAGACCGGCAACCCAGTTTGCACCGCTAACTTCGTCACTGAAGTCAGTAAGAGCATCACAATCACCATCAGCAACAGTGTCGAAAGTGACAACATAGCCATGTTCTGGGAAGAAATTGCTAGGAACAATGAGGGTGTATACACCAGCAGCTACAGTAACTGCCTGTGTACCACCTGCAATTAAAGCAGTGTCGTTGGCAATTTGTGCAGGAGTACCTACACACATTTCGTAGTTGGCTGCGCCTGCAGCAGCGGTTTTAAGGCCGAATACAGTTGTAGAGAATGTGTTGCCGTATGTGCGGACAATCAGCCTCTTAACTGTAACATCGCCAGCATCACCGGCAGTCATAGAAACGCCAAGTGATGGAATAGCAGTTTCACCTTGTACGAAGATCTGTGAAGTAGGTGAGGAAGCCAATGCAACACCAAGGCTGTTAGCAGCGGAAGTCATCCACTTACCAGCTAAGGCAGTTGGGCCAGCGCCTACAACATCACCCATAGCTACATATTCATTAGCGCCTAAGTCTTTCAAGTAACTGCTTGGACCAGCAGTGTCAGAAAAGCGGACTTGTGCGCGGATTTGGTAACCAGAAGCCATGTTTTGGTCAATGTCAGCCTGTATGGAAAGATGGCGGGCTTCGCCAGCTGTAAATTCATAGTCTTCAGTGTGAACTCTCCAATATGAATGTGGCATACCGGCACCAGCGAAACAAGCACCACCAGTAGCATTGATACAGGTAGAACCTGCATTAGCATCTGTCAAAGGACCAGCCAATGTGCTGCCGCTGTCTAGGTCGACCAGGCGGACATTTCTTAGGTAATCGTAAGGATTAACTTCTGTAATGACCGCACCAGCTGTAATAACAGTTGTGGTAAGAGTGGAGTTTGTAAGGAATGGATTACCAAAACCGTTTGTCGTAGCAATAGCATAATAAGTATCGCCAGTACCAGCTGTATCTACAATCTGAACCATATCTCCAACAAGAATGGTGGCAGATGTACCTGGGCCAGCATTAGGCATAGTATTTACAAAACCAGCACCAGCAGTGGTAACGATAGTGTCTGTCATTGTCGCAGTAACCCCTGGACCTGTACCAAGATTATTCTGCATATCGATCTGGATAAAGGTGTTTTTAACGGTCAGGTCTCGATCTGTAGTTACAGAGAAGTTGAGTAATTCGTTGTTGGTGCTGCTCTGAGCAAGCTGTTCAGCGGCAGGACCGTTATCTGTAACTGTAACATCACCACCCTTTAGAGTGATTTGGTTAGTCTGGAGAGCAGTATTGAAGCCATTGGCAACAACAGCTCCATAACCATATTGCTGATCGATAACCACCATATCAGTATTTTCATCTAAGTATAGGCGGATGTTATCTGTAGTTCGGCCACCATCAATGTCACAACGTACATAGAAAGTTTTAGATTGGCCTTCTGGAATGACATAAGGAGTATCGAGTACAAAAGTAACTCTGTCTCCTTCGAAACCAGCTACAGTAGATACTTCATCTGTACTGCGGAGTAATCGGCAGTTGACCATTTTGCTGCTGCCAAGTGAACCACCCTGAGTAAGGGATACCTGATGAACAGCAAGGTCGTTGGTTCCGCCTGCAGTCAATCTCATGCTGGCAATTTCAGCATCCAGAGAGCCGATTTGTGGCTGTGCAGGAGCTGTACCAGCGGCAACAGTAACTCCGTTTACTACTGTGCCAGCACCACTAATGGTGAAGGTATTAGCAGCAACAGGGAAGTCGCCAGTTGTGGATTGAGCGTTAGAAGTAACGTCTCCGACAGAAGCAACATAGAAGTAATGCTGGTTAGAAGCGCCGGGAGTAGTAGCTACATCACCAACAACACCCAAAGTTGCAGTAGTGCCAGCTTCCACTAAGAAATCTATTGGGAAAGTGGCTGTATTGGTGTCGCTGTTGATTGTACGGCCAGTGGTTAAGCGGTCAGCTCCATCATAAAGATAAAGAGCTTCCCAGTCACCGGTTTGGCCAACACCACCACGAGTAACAACAATGTTGCTTAGTACAACATCGTCATCAGCGGCAGTGAAGTCGAAAGAAGCCAGCTGAACGCTGGAAGCTCTCCAAGGAACAGTAGAAGAAGGGGCAGTATCATCGTTTAGAGATAATTCAAGTGCGCCTTCACCCATTCCTTCACCTTCACCTTCGCCTTCACCTTCGCCCTCACCTTCACCTACTACGCGAACAATAGGGTCCTGAGCGTTTACAGTAAGCTTAGCAACCTGTGCACGTGTAACAGGGTCAGCAGGACCGAAGTTACCGTTGTCATAACCATCTAATACAGACTGGTTATAAGCAGTAAGGACATAGTCGTAAAACCATGCGCTTCCCGCTACATCAGCAAAAGGAGATGCTGGGGTAAGTGTGGTTGGAACTGCGAATGCGTTTACCAAAATTTTGGTAGCGGCAGCGCGGTTCACAGTATCGCCAGGACCGAACATGCCGGTAAGATTACCGCCAGCGTCGGTGTATCCGGATACGATACCAAGCTGAACAGCTGCTTCTACGTGATCGTAGTACCAAGCGTCCACAGGTACGTCGTCGAATGTAGGAGTAGCAGGAGCTTCATAGTCTGCTAAACCTTCGATTGCTGTAATAACAATCTTTACGAGTTCCGCACGATTCAATGGATCGTTTGGTCGGAAGTTGTCTTGATCAACATCAAAGACGCCTTCGTCTACGAGCTGTTCAACATAATCGAAGTACCAAGCATTTGTTGGCACATCGTTGAATGTTTGAGCGAGAGCAACACTAGCATTGGTCATAAGAAGGGCCAATGTAGCGAGTGTTGCTACTGCTCTTTTAATGCTCTTAAACATATTTTATTTGTGTTAAGAATTAATAAAAAATTATGCAAAGTGATTTATGATTTATTGGCTCTCCCTTGGAATCTTAGACTGCTCCTTGCGGAGACGTAGTCAAGATTAGGGAATGGAGCACTATACCTTTGCAGTTTGGGTTTAGAAGGAGTCCATATAGGACCCTTGTAAATCAATAAATCTATTGATTTGTTTGAACCTGTAGCAAGTACAGGAACTAAATAAGTTGGTCTATGTTGTTAAGGAACAAATTGTTTGATCTTAGACAGAAACCATGCTTCGGGAAGGATGACTTTGTGTCTAGTATCAGAGGGGGATTTAAAAGATCGTGCACGCACTACGGAACATAAGCACAAGCCAATTTTTTAAAAAAAACGGTAATTGGCATACTTATGGTTTTAGGCTTTTCTGTGGGCGGGTTTTTGTTTTTTCGACACAAGTTCCATATGCATTGGATTCATTGTATTGAAATGGGTTTTTCGTGTCAAACAAAACAATTTTCGCCCTTTTCTAGACAGAATTTCCAGAAAGCTGAACTTTAAGCCTGATTTTCAATTTTTATAACTGAATTTTAGAGGGAAATGTTACACTTTTTCTGTTGCGACAAAGTGTACATATTATCTAATAATATAAGTAATAATTTATATATTTTAAATATATGGAAGTTTTGACGAAATTCGACAGTGTGCGTAGTCGGGGTGTCTAGTCTGAAAAAGGGCTTATATTTAGATATATGCCGAAGAAACCTTCGGGCTAAATAGAGGTAATTTAGTTTTTTAAGTGGTTGCGGGGATAGGATTCGAACCTATGACCTTCGGGTTATGAGCCCGATGAGCTGCCACTGCTCCACCCCGCGCGGTTATTATATGTATTTAAGTAAAAAAAGCAAATTTCTTTCTTTTATTGCCCCCCTCATGAAGGGGTCCCACGTGCACGAAAAAAGCTTAGTCCTTAGTTCTTAGTCCTTAGTCCTAAAAAATTAGCCCTCAATTTCAATCGGGGATTCGTCATCGATATTCTTAATCCGCTCCTCTAGGCTCGGGATAAAGTCATCTGATTTAATAGGTTTTTTTGGCACCTCAAGTGATAATGTGTGGCCAAAGAAATACTCCCACCATTGATTACGACTAGGTAACTCCAAAATATCTGAATAGTCAACATTGCCAATAATAATTTCTTCAAACCTTATATTCTTTTTTTCTTGCGGAATAATGATTAATTTTTCCCCGGGATTCAGGAGATTCAGGTTTTCTTTGGCGTATTTATCTTTGTATTCATCAGACTTAAAATACTCAACGTCCTTGGGCTTTTGGTTGGCAAGGTCAGCCAGCTGAGTTATCTCGTCTTCAAATTTTTGTATGTTCACCTCAAGCTGATAATCGCGGTAAATGGATGTGGCCAAAGCAAAAAAAATGTATAAAAAAAGCAAAAAGCCACCAACAATCACTAATTGTAAAACAAATGGTCTGTTCCTATTCATATTTTAACGATACGACGAAACAGCAGGGATTTCAACTTTGAGTTTTGAATTTTGAATTTTGCGTTTATGATAAGTAGGCATGGAAAATTATAAAAAAATCCATTTCATCGGCATTGGCGGAATCGGTATCAGCGCTTTGGCGTACCTGGCGCTTGCGGAAGGTAAGCGGGTGACGGGTTCAGATGTGGCAAGTTCTGATCTGATTGATGACTTGCGACACAATGGCGCACACATTTCCATAGGACATGATGGCAAAAATGTGGCTGAAGATATAGAGCTGGTAGTGTACACAGAAGCCATTGACCATGAGAACAATCCGGAATACAAAAAGGCCAAAGAAATGGGAATTCCCGTGCTGAGTTACTTTCAGGCATTAGGTCAGGTTTCACGCACCAAAAAAACCCTGGTTGTAGCAGGTACGCATGGTAAAACAACGACAACCGCTATGCTTGGTCTGGCCTTAATTCAGGCAGGATTAGACCCCACGGTGATTGTTGGAAGTAAGCTTAAAGAATTCGACCAAAAGAACATATATATAGGGAAGGGGGATTTATTTGTAGCTGAAGGCTGTGAATACCGGCGTTCTTTTTTGAGCCTTGATCCTTACGGCGTAATCTTACTAAACTGCGAGGCTGAACATCTGGATTACTATAAGGATGAAGATGATTATTTGAAGGCTTATCAGGAATTGGTGGAAAAAATTCCTACCAATGGTTTCCTGGTGGCAAATATGGATGATGAGAATGTGAAAAAAATCGCCTCTTTTTGCGCTGGGAAATTGATTGAGGTGCATGCGGATGATGTAGAAAAGCTAAATTTTAATCTGCAAGTGATGGGGGATTTTAATAAATCAAACGCCACCCACGCCCTTAAGGCGGCTATAGAAGCAGAAGCGAATCCGGATGAGGTAAGGAAAGCCCTGGAAAGTTTTAAAGGGGCATGGAGACGCTTGGAAACTAAGGGAAAATTTAAAGGTGCGTTGGTTATTGATGATTACGGCCATCACCCGACCGAAGTTCGGCTTACGCTGGAGGCTGTTAAAGAGGGTCACCCGAACAGAAGGCTGATCTGCGTATTCCAGCCTCACCAACATTCCCGTACACATATGATGCTGGAGGAATTTAAGGAGGCATTTGGCCCTGCGGACAAGGTGATAATTCCGGATATTTACGAAGCCCGGGATACAGAGGAGGACAAAGCTAAAATCGACTCGGAAAAATTGGCAAAAGCTATCAGTCACCCAGATGTGACATGGGGAAAGGATCTGGATTATACATTCGACCTGTTAAGTGATGTGGTGGAAAAAGATGATGTATTGTTGGTCATGGGCGCAGGGAATATCGGGACTTTGGCAGAAAGGCTGATAACAAATAAACCCTCCTGATAAGGAGGGGCCGACACACCGAAGCTTTAGCGAAGGTGCGACGGGAGAGGTTAAAAAACAAACAACAAAAACTCCGAAAGGTGTAGGAGGGGGTCTTTTTTCTTGACAAATTTTTTATTTTATTTTATAATAGTATATTAACATACTAAAACTTTACAAATTCTCAAGAAATTATATACTGCTTTCCTTTATATAATATATGGATAGGAATCTATACGACCAAATCATCAACCTTGCAGAAAAAAGTCAGAAAGTACTGATTTTAACCCATGCAAAAGCAGATTGCGATGGCTTAGGAGCCGCTCTTTCTATGTATTTGGTTTTAAAAGAAATGGGCAAAGAGGTGGTTGTGGCCACCAATGATGTTATTAAAGAAAATCAGCATTTCCTGCCTGCCATTGATATTTTACAAAATTCCTTAGCCGGCTCTTTGGATTTTGTCATTAGTTTGGATATTTCCAAAACGGCCGTAGATAAAATCAAATATAACGTGGAAGGTAATAAGGTTAATATTGTTATTACGCCAAAAAACGGTTCTTTTACAAATGAAGATGTTTCATTTGAACATGGTAAAAACAAATATGACCTGATAATCGTTATGGATACCGGAAATCTGGAACATTTGGGTCCGATTTACGATGCAAATGTGGAAATGTTTTATGAAACACCTGTAATTAACATTGACCATCATTCCAGTAACACGGACTTCGGACAGGTAAATTTGGTAAATATAACTGCCGCCTCTACAACTGAAGTTCTGTATGAATTTTTGGTTTACTGGGAAAAGAAATTTAATAAAAAATTCATCACTGAAGATATGGCGACCCTGCTTCTGGCTGGGATTATTACAGATACAGGAAGCTTTCAGCATGCCAATACTTCTCCGCGCGCCATGGAAACGGCAAGTAAACTTTTGGATTTAGGTGCCCGCCAGCAAGAAATTATTAAAAATATTTATAAGACCAAGAAGTTAAGCACTTTAAAGCTTTGGGGAATTGTTCTTTCTAAAATTCAGGTGGATCCGGTTCATAGAATGGTATGGTCAACCATAAGTAAAGAAGATCTGCAGGAGGCTGATGCGAATCCGGAGGAGACAGAGGGAATACTTGATGACCTTCTGACTAACGCACCTGGCGCCGAGATAATCTTTTTAATCAAACATAATGCTGATTGTGTCTCAACCAGCATGCGTTCCACAGGCAACCAAATTGATGTAGGTAAATTCTGTGCGGAAATGGGTGGAGGCGGACATGCCCGAGCCGCTGGTTTCAAGGTTCGCGACGGTAGACCGTTTGACCAAATTACCAGCGAAGTAGTATCCGCAGTACGTAAATTCCAAGCCAAACGTCTTAATATCCACGGAGAAGATGTGAAAAAACCAGAGGATACAGCGCCAGCGCAAAACAATATCACTGAAGGCGCGGATACGAATCCGCGCCCAACAGACGAATCGCCTCGCGTTGAAAAACCCCAACCCGACCAACCGAAAAAGACGACATATATGGACTTCAAAGCTCCCAAAGGCGCGATTTCGCAATCGCGCCCTGAAAACAAGCCTGAAAGCAGGTCTGAAAGCGAGGTTATACAACCTCGCCCTGAAAAAAAGGATGTCACCCCGACCGAGGCGCAGCCGAGCGGAGGGGCAAAAAGACGTCGTAGAAAAAGAAAGCCAAAAAAGAGACCCGATACGGCGCCAACACAAGGCGGTGCCGTAGAGACGCGCCACGGCGCGTCTCCTGAAAAAAAAGATGAACAACCAACTCCCCCTTCCATTCCGGAAGAATCGTTGATGAAAAAATCACCGATGCCAACCCCAGAACCGCTAAAATC
>SDBT01015095.1_pt1 | contig 12289 bp, 7 predicted proteins | sample 2277101 | NCBI WGS metagenome assembly SDBT01 (sample SAMN10404973, study PRJNA504765) | marine sediment metagenome | isolation source: marine sediment core GS10_PC15, 103 cmbsf | place: Arctic Ocean: Southern Knipovich Ridge | collected 2010
TGGACTTATAACGGACTCGATTGTATCGCCACATTTCAATGTGCAATTAAGATTCTTGCTGAACTCACTGCTGTAAATCTCTCCGACTTTTACTTTTCTCACATAAATCCCTTAATCAAAGCCTTAACTCGTGCTCAGAACACAGGAGTGCTTATTGATGTTGAAAACCGAACAAAGCTAGCTCAGCCTTTCTACGACGAAATGCAGGAACTCTTGCTCAAGCAAGTCAAACGATTTGACAAAACGGTTAATCTCGGATCGCCAAAGCAAGTATTGCAGGTTCTTAGGTCTTTAGGAATACATCCAAAAGACCGCTTTGGAAACATCACAACAAAGGCAGAAGTTTTAGAACCACTTGCAAGAAAATACCAAAGTGAGCCTTTTCTTTCAGAAGTTCTCTCCTATCGAAAAAAACAGAAGTTCCTTCGCACGTATGTCGAAGCTGAGCTTGACTCGGACAACAGATTTCGCTCGTCTTTTGATGCAAGCGGAACCGTCACAGGTCGAATCTCATCTTCAAAAACAATCTGGGGAACCGGAGGAGACCTGCAAAACATTCCAAAGAGAAGTGCCGATGAGAGAATTTCTCAATTCCGACGAGTTTTCATTGCACCCGAAGGAAGAAAAATTATCAGTGCAGATTTGTCACAAGCTGACGCCAGAGTCGTTGTTTGGATTTCAAGAGATTGGGAATTAATTAAACGCTATCTCGATGATCCAAATTTTGACATTCACACAACAACCGCTTCGCGAATCTACAGTGTTAAAGAATCTGACGTTACTCCCAAACTAAGATCTCAAGCAAAGCAATGTGTTCACTCTGGAAATTACGGAATCAAAGCTCATAAGTTTTCTATTGTCTCTCACATGCCTTTTGCAGAAGCCAAGTTTGCATTAGAAAAATATCAAAATCGTCCGGTTTTGCATGCTTGGTGGAGAGAAATTCAACTTCAACTAAAAAAAGACCGAACTCTCGTTACTCCTTTTGGCCGCAAACGTCAGTTTTTTGGTCGGCTTGACGACGCCACGTTTCGTCAGGCCTACGGTTACGTACCTCAATCCACCGTAGGGGACATTATCAACCAAGCTTTTTACGCCTTGGACCTTTGTCTTGACCAAAGTCGAGCCCGTGTGATTATCCAAGTTCACGACGAACTGGTTCTTGAAGTTGAGGATTCTTACATCGAGAAAGTTTTAACTATGATAAAAAATGCAATGAGAATTCCTTTACACTTCACAAACCAAACACCCGAACTTGTAATTCCTGTCGATATCAAGGTAGGACAGAACTGGTACGACATGAAACTTATCTAGAGAAAGGATTTTCTCCATGGCTCGCCAACTCAAGGATGGATTTCTAAAAGCTATGATTCGGTTTAATGCAGGGACAGAAATTCCAGACTTCTACGCGGTTTGGGCAGGTATTTCAGCGATATCTGCATGTCTTAGTCGTAAATGTTTTGTTAAATTTCGTCCAATACTTTACCCAAACCTTTATGTTATTTTTGTCGCGGAAAGTGCACTATGTCACAAAACAACAGCTATTGACTATACTGAAGAACTTTTAAGTTATCTAAAAGACCCACCACAAGCTTTTGCTCAAAAGGGAACCCCTGTAGGTTTAATTCGACTCTTCGCAAACAACCTTAAAATCGAAGGAAAACACGATTGGGGAGCACAAGGAATTCTTATTGCCGACGAGCTAAAGACATTGCTAGATCATCAAGCATATATGTCCGGACTGATAACTCTTCTTACCAAGCTTTTTGACTCACAAGGAAGAGATTTTAATTATGTTACAGCTGGTCACGGAGTGGAAACAATCAAAGATTCTTGTCTTTCACTTTTAGGTGGAATTACCTTAAAAGATCTTCGTCAGGCAGTTCCGAGCGAAGCATTTGGAGGAGGTTACACATCGAGATGTATCTTTGTTCTTGCAAAACAAACAGATATAGATGTATCTTGGCCAGAAGAAACAAATGAACAGAGTGCCTTGTTAAGCAGTTTGACTCATGACCTTAACATAATTCGAAATTTTAGTGGTGAGTTCAAACCGACAGCAAAAGCCAAGAAACTTTTCGATAAGATTTACAGGAAATTTAGGACCGATGGACGACAAAATCGCTACGGAGAGCTAGGTGGTTACCTTGGACGTCGAGGACCAACACTTATCAAGCTTATGATGAGTGTCTCTGCAAGCAGAAAAGATACAATGACACTTGATGAAAGCGATGTTGAGATTGCCAACGACTTGCTCTGTCAGACAGAAATAGGGTTGCCTACGATAATTCAACACGTTCTGTCAAATCGAGAAGGCGAACAAACCAACGAAGTTCTTCAGATAATTAGAACTGAAGGCGAAGTAGCACGAGCATCAATCCTGCGAACCTTTTCCCATAACATGCGAGCATCGGAGCTAGACTCTGTAATACAAACATTAATCGAATCTGACCTGGTAGCGGTTCGCGTTCAGGGTCGGAGCCTTATTTATTCAGCAAAAACTAGAAAGGAAAAAAAGAAATGAATTACATGAAAGCCATGTCTGAATTTCACAAAATGTTCCATGTTCCAATAGGTGTATCTCCAAAGTTATTAGAGCCTAAGGACAACATAAGAAGGCTGACACTGATAACCTCCGAAGTCGGTGAGCTGGGAGATGCTGTTAGACAAAAAGACCTTATCGAAACCTCAGATGCATTAGGTGACTTGCTGTATGTAACTTTTGGTATGGCAACAGAAATGGGTTTACCTATGGATGAAGTATTCAAACAAATTCATGAGTCTAATCTGTCCAAGCTATGGCCTGATAATGTAATTTTTAAGGATTTAGGAGGAAAAGTTATAAAGTCTCCTGGTTACCATCCAGTTAATTTAAGTTGGCTAGATATTTAGAATCCTTAACTGTTAAGGATTCTATCTTTTAGATCGATAATCTTCATTCATATATCTCCGTAAATAAATCTTAAGCTGATCGGAATTACTTCGCCAGAACTTTCTAACAAAAGAAATTTCCTGATCTAAAACTTTATAATGCTTTCGCAGAAAACTTTTTTCTTCGGGACTAAGACTGCGATACATCGCTAGTGGATTTCTTCTTCTTATGAGCGACTTAACACTGTTACGAGGATCAATCCCTTTACGTACGCTTCGATTCATTTGAGCCTTAAAATCTCTGTAACTTCCCGTCGCCGCTGCTTCCCAAAGCTTCGAGTGCGATCCGGCAACTACCTTGCTGCCAAGCAGACCAGTCAGTCCTCCACTCTTTCCTTGTGCTGCTGCTCCTCGTACCTTTCCGGCAAAGTTTTCATAACTCGATCTTAATTTAGACTTTATAACTTTCTCAGCAAATCTCAAACCCGAAATTCGTTTCTTTGCAAAACTTTTAAGTGCTTCTTCAGCAGTTAATTCACCAGTTACAACTTGCTTCGACTTTGATATCGAGTCAACAATCAAGCTCCCTGTCGGACCAGTGAACCAGGACGTTGGATTTGCATAGTAAATTCGCTCAATCATTCCGAATGTTCCGATAAACAACAGGTCTTCAATTAAACGTCTTGGCAGCGACGTTTCTAACCTATCCTCTCCTGTAAACAAATGCTCAATTACGATAGCTAGTTCGCCAGTTAAAACTCCTCCAACAAGCATTCTCATAAGAGGAAGTGGATTCCTCTTCTGATACAGTTCTCGATGAATAAATTTGCGAGCCTTAAACTCAGCTTGCTTCCAACCAAAGCTTCCGAACTGAAACAGAGTTTTAAGAATCGGACTAGCACTAAATCCCTGAGGCATATTCAATGGAGCAGTCTGAAAGTAAGGATCATCTCCACCTCGTTTCATTAAAATTCTCATGTCATGAGGTGTTAGCTTTCCACGCTTTACAAGTTCTTTTGGTTTTGTAATTCCTAAGTATTTCAAGTCATCTAAAGCCATCTTCTGAATCTGTTCTTTGGTTTTTCCCAACGAAGCCCAGCTATAACCAAAAAATGACTTGCCTTGCTTTGCCGCTTCGATTAAAGCCTTTGCTCTGGTCACTGCAACCATGCCACCAATAGCCCGACCAACATTATCTGTTTGCTTAAATCCAGTTAGCGAAATGGAAACGGCTTTACGAAGCATACTCTGACTCTCACCTAAAGACAACCTTACAGCTGGATCAACACCAAAAACCCCACTCTTTACCAGTTGTTTACGATAATGTGACTTAGTCATCAAGTCTCCAACTGCTTTTGCTGTCGCAATGTATCCATATTCTTCTACTGACGTGTGAACCTGTGTTAATTGCTTTAAGATGAGTGGCGGATTCATTCCAATCATTGTAATTGTATTTATTTCTCTTATAGGACGCAAGACAGCCTCAAGCTGCTGATTCATCTGTGTTTGACTCATTCCCATTGCATCATTGGCAATCTTCTTTGCATTTAAGACTGCATCTGCTCCTCGTTCCACTCCGATCTTATGCAAACTTTTAATCAGCAAACGTTCGTTTGGCTTGACTTTTCGTGCCGATTTTGGATATCCCTGAAGTGGAAGCTTAAAATACCAATCCCAGAATCCATGAGAATACCGAAGTAAAACCTTCGTTGCACTGCTTTCGTAAAAGTTTTCCGGATAATCTGCAACTCTGGGTCTTGAAATATTTCCAAAATCCTTCATTCGACTTTGAGTTATATCGTATTGAACCATCTCTGCTGCTACAAGACGCTCTGCCTGAGCATTTTTTACTTTAGAACTAATCTCAGTCCGACTCATTCCTTTACGAATTGCTCCCTTTTTTCGAAGCATTTTCTCGACATTAAAATTAACTGCCTGATTGTAATAATCACCTTTGCCTGACATAATTGCTTTATAAGTTTCGTTTTTTAACATGCGAGGAAAATACTTTTCAACTTTTCGTAAAGGAACATAAGTTCCATCTGGAAGCCGCGTCATAGCATCAGCCTTTTTAGCAAGAGAAAAGAAGAAATCGTAAAGCCGCTTATGTGCCGTTGCGATTCTTGCAACTCTAGGACTCGACGGACTTTGCCTACCTTCTAACACTTTTCCGATTTCAATCTCTTGACTGGCAGAAGTTTTAGAATGAAGTGTACGAATAATCACATTTGTTCGATCGGTCTGAATTCCCTTTTCGGTGTCATAGAATCGAAGCCGATCAGCAAGTTCGCCTCCGCTTTTTCCAAATCGCTCTACGTTACGTAATTTTCGTTCAGAATCTCTTGACCACGTAAATGCGAATTCTTTAACTGCTCCTGCGAATCCTGCCGGAGGTCCTACATGCTTTCCTTTCAAAATCAACTTTTCAATTTCTTTTACTGAACCTTTTGTTCCTCCAGCCTTAACGTATTCTTTTTTGAGATAGGCTGCGATAGCAGATTCATCTGTTTCTTTATAGAATTCTTTGCGTCTTGCAAGATCTGGTCTGGATTTAATCCGTCCAACTTCGCCCCTTCGAGATACGTCTTTACTAGGTTGTTTGCTCCGTCCTTCAGTCCCAGTTCCACCAAAGGCTGCCAAAATTCGATTGAAGAAAGTTTTTCTTGTTGAGAGGATTGAACTTGTGTTGACATTTTGAGTCTCCGTTAAAAATGTTGTAAAGTCGAGAGAATCGAGAATCTTTCGCACATCGGTTTTTATCTGCTCAAATTTGCCAGATTTTCTCATATTTCTAAGCTTGGTTGCCAGTTGTTTTCTAAAGACCACGTCGTCGCTGCGTTTAAGTTCTATATGTGAAAGCTCGTGGACAAATGTATTAGCACTAAGAGTAGCTACTCTTTTTTTGATTGCATTTGGGGATAGCTGTTTGTGTCCAATAGTTTTCGCATGACGTAAAACGTATCCGGCAGTAGCGTGAGGACTAAGCCAATAGAAAAAATGATTCTCGCTGGAGACACCTAAAGTTGTATGATGAGGAAACAGACCCTTAAATACATCTCGCAGAGAAGCTCGATTTCCTGACACTATTTCAGAAATATATTTTTTATTTAAGTTTCCTAAACCCTTGAGAAGCTTTTTTGTGTTGGCGGATCGACCGATTGACTTAGTTGTTGACAGTGGCATTGTAGCATACATGTCCTGAAAAGCTACACTGCTCGAATTCGCAATAGGAGTTTCGCTAATTCTTTCAGCGGTTCGTACTCCAACTTTGTATACCAAATCATCCGTATGCATTTCTCTTTTCATCGCTGACGAAAATCCTTCATAGGTATTTTTCAAACTAACACTTGAACCTGGAAGCTTAGCTTCAACCCAATTTTCAACCTTCTCACTAGTCCAGGCTTTTGGAAATCTAATCTGAGTAATCACAGGTTTTCCCTTGACTGACAAAGCTGTTGTAAGTTCTAGTCCTGCAAATTCTCCTTTAGACTCTTTCACCGTTCTAAAGGTTCCTTTCTTTACATCTCCTCGCTGCTCTTTTGGAACTCCAACTACTCTCCACTTAGTTCCAACTTTAGACTCAAGCACCGGAATTTTCTTACCTACCGGTTTCACACCCTTTGCCAATATGGTTCTTGGGGTGGTAATTTTGGTAGGAGGCTTAGCTTCACCTTTTACAATTTTTGAAAACTGCGGAACATTTTTTTCAAAGAAACTTAATGCCTGATCCCGATAATTGTTCATAAAATATCGAACAAGATTTGTAGGATTCATATTTCGAAACCGATTTTTATTGCTTTCTAAAGTCCCAAGCTCGGACTTCAGCAGCTTTAATCGCTTAACATCAAGCATTTTGGCGATTCCAGCTGACACCTTATCTGGAACCAACTTCGACTCTTGAAGATAATGAACCCTAGCCAGGACATTTTGAAAAAATTTATTAGAAGGAAAAGCTTTTTCCAAAGTTTTTAACGCATTTCCTTGAGGCAATCCTTTAATCTTTTCAACGAGTTTTATCGCAACCTTATCTGGCGAATCGGCTAAGTTTCTAAACTGAATCGTAGTTCGTGCGAGGTTTGTAATCTCTTTATCTGAAAGATTCCTAAGTCCCACGTTTCTTTTTCGAGCAATTTTTAACCCATCAATCAAATCTGCTCTTCTTCCTCTCACACTCGCTGCTTTCTCGAATGCTCCCATAGCTTCAAAAGCAATTACGTGAAGTCCTGTTTCAATTGTCGCTTCGAGATCTCCGCCGGTTTGCCGCCAAGTGTTGTACATAAGACCGGAACCGACTAACGGAGCACGAATAGAGGCCCAGGGAATAATCTGTGACGCTCCTATAGCAAGACCGGTTACTCCTGCTTGTCCCGCCATTTTAGCTCGCTGTTTTGCATACTCTCCGAATGACAGATCGGATTCGTCTGACGTTGGGAACCGAGCAAGCTCGTGGGCAGCAAGAAGAATACCAGTATGAACTGAACGTCCAGCCCAACCTAACATACCTCGTGCTGCAATTAGTTTTTTAGCTCCAGCAACTACTCCTATCTTAGCAAGAGCCGCAAACTGTAAAGCAGTTACAGCAACTGTCACGGGCATTTCGGCTATCTTTTGAGCCGATAATCCTTCAAACTGCCTAATATGATTCAACGCAGCATAGGCAACTCGTTCTGATTCGATGTCTCTCCAAGGAGGAAACCTAATTCCTTTTTTTGCAGACCATTCACGCCAGCCTAAAGTAGCCTTATTTGCAAACTTGTAATACTGACGATATGCTCCTTTGATCAGTGAAGATTCTCTCAGATAAGCATTTATTTCTTCATTGACAGCTTGATCTTCAACCATTGGAATAAAGACCTTTCGCTTGGATTGATAATCTTCAAGCATTGCATGTGCAGCTTGATGTAGACCAACCGTTTCTTCGGTAGAAAGCTTCTCAGTTTTTACAATTTTCGCAACCCAACCCTGGAGCATAGTTTCTTGCTCTTGATTCGACCAGCGATTCAGCACCGGATCGGCAAGAATCTCACTCCAAGTCCGAAAGTTCTTTTGCTTCGGTTTGGCTTGTTGATTTTGAGATACCATTAAAATTATTCCTTTTAGCGGCTGATACTAGCCTTCTTCTATCACCTCTTTTAGTTTAGACCTTTGATTGGCTTAACCGGAGTTAGCCCAGGTCGATTATGAAAACGTTCTTCATCGCGAGGTTGAGGAGAAGAGAATTTAGAAGCAGGTTTTTGACTCAAGGTTCCTAAAAACTGTTCCATTGAAGGAGTAACGACACCAGTTCCTGTTCCAGCACCAGCTTTCTCTTTTTCTTTAGGCAAATACGCTGCATCAAAAGCAGCGAACAAAGGCATAAGAAAAGCCTGCCAATCAAAGACCCCCAATTCTTCTGTTGTTAGGTTTGCAGCCTGAGCTGACATAAATTGAGCAACAGAACTGCTAAACTTTGCTTGAGCTTCAGGATAGGTCATCAACTTATACATGTCCATTACTTTGCGAATTCTGCCTGAATCACCAGACCTTATAGCGAGCATAATACTTTGTGCTTCAGGACTCATACTTGCCATCAGGCCTAACTTTGGATCAAGTATCATAGCTTTAAGGGTTTTCCTTCTCCAGGCAGGCATACCAACATTGGATGCTTCTGTTTCAAATTCTGTGGCTCTCTGTACTCGATCCTCGTCTCTGATCGCTGAGTAAAAACTACGCACATCATCGGTGAGTCTGTCGATATCATTTTGCTTATTTGCCTTCTGTACTTCAGCACGCAACTCATCGTTTATAGTGTTCGCTCTATCTCCAATTATTTTTTCCTGGGCAAGTTTTTCTCTACTAAAAACCAAACGACGTCTTTCAGCTTCAGGAAGTGTATTTAGCACTTTTACCTCATGTGCTCTCTCAAGTCTTGCTTCTTCTTTTTCTTGAAGCAGTCGACTCATCGAAAGAAGCTCATGCCTACGATTCGATCTGCCTTGCTCTGCAACTTGCCTACCTCTAGTTAAAGAATCTGCAAATGCTACCGCTGATTCTACTGTCTGTGCCATAATAAAAACCTCCTAACTGCTGATAGTTTTGAATATAAGATACGTCGATAGCCAGTGTTGTCAAAAATCACTGCGTCTGGATATATTTTTTCAATATCCTGTGCAATGAATCCAAAGCTAACTCCACGCAAACCAAGAACTTCTGCTTTTTTGTTCCAAATCCACATAGCGAACAAACCACACAAGTATTTTATATTTCGTTTCAAGCGTTTGTCGGAAACGGCAGTTAAGGCAGCTAATCCTCCAGCTCCCGCTGCTCCACCTGCTGTTGCTCCTCCCGCAGTTGCCGCCGTACTTGCTGCCATTCCTGCTCCCAATGCTGGTCCCCATGTTCCAAGTCCTTGCATAGCTTGGCCGTACCCAGTCATTGTCGCAGGTTTATCCTGCCATGTCGTCATAGGAATTCCAAGAAAATTCATCTGTTGCGACATCCATGGAGAATTCTCAGGCAGCAATCGCTGTGCTTCTGCAACCTTTGTTGCTTGAACTCCGCCAAAGGCAGAAGCAAGACCTAACCCTGCAGTAGGAAGCATACCCATTAATTGTGTTGCCATTGCCATACCAGCAGGAACTCTTCCCATTGCACTTTCCTTCGCACCTCTTCCAGCTGCAATTTCACTAATTTGAAACTTAGCAAGTTCTGCTGCGAGTGCCTGTGACAATTCTGTTGACTTTTCAACAATCTTCCGGCCTCGCCTTGACGTAACGCCTTTATACTGTCGTTTAATCTCCGGCACTACATACTTTGAAAAAGCTGAAAACGAGGGAGCCGCAACAGCTTCGCCAAATAGCTCTGCACTTTCTTCCAAGTCGATTTCAAACGCAGGTTCACCTGAAAGAAGTCTCATTGCAGCTTCTTCGATTCCCATATCTTCCAGCTTAGCTGGCAAACCTTCGTACCAGGCTTTTAAGTCACCAAGAATCATTTCTTCTTCTTTTGAAACTACAGGAATTCCAAGCTCTGTTGCTGACTCGCCTACAAATTGCTTAAGATATGCTCCAAGCTCGCTTTCAAGCCTTCGCTGCGATCTGGTCAAAGTTGTTTCCTGACTTGGACCGCCACCTGTTGTCGTTGCCATAAGATCACCTTCTTTCTTCGTCTTCTTCTTCTTCTTCGATTTCTGCTTCGATTTCTGCTTTTATCCTATATCTTAAAATCTGTGAATATTTTTCAAAGTTCCACCTTCGAAGTAACGCTTTCGACGTTCTTAAAGTTTCGCACCGGATTTCATTAACTTCGACGTTGTCGCAAAAAGCTAAAATCCGACTAAACATGTACCTAGGCCAGTAGGTCGGACCAACTTCTGGCTCCGCCCACGCCTGATAAATATGAAAATACTTTCCCAGGTAAGGAACAAAACCAAAAAGAAACGCCAAAACCTTTTCTTCTTTAAGTAAAATTAAGCACAGAGTTGTATTGGGAGCTTCTTTCATAAACTGTTTAATCATGTCAGCGATAATGTCTTTCGACATACCAACTTCTTCGATTATCTTATCCCTAAACAAATCAACTGCTAACGGATTTTGGGCTCGAAATAAATGCATAAAAACTCCTTTCAAGGTAATTTTTTCTATTTATTCTTCTTCTAAAACTTCCAACACCTCTGACTGCAAAATACCTATTCCAATTAGTAACTCTATAACTTCAGGATATTTATCATGAACTGATTTAAGTTTATCTTTAACTTTCCGTATATCTTCTTTTTGAAAATTTAATTTTTCGACATCATCTAATTCTTTCTTCAATCGAATTTCTTCTTTTGTTTTGGCCACAACTACACCATTTACAACTTTGTGTGTTTCGCTATCTTCTTTTCCTTCAATAAAAAATAATCCTTTTGAATTTGCTTGAATATCACCTGGAAGACAAGCTATTGTTTTTTGGATATAACCATTCTCATCATAAACTATGTAATATTTCAACGCCATTACTTTAAAAACTCCGTAGCTACCATTGTTTTATTAAATACTTGTTCATAACCAGAGCCAGTTAAACCCCAAGCTCTTACATTCCATGTTCTCGAACCTGCCACAACAGAAGAATCAACCCCAACCAGAGACACTCCAGCACTAGAAGATTCTGATCCACCCCTTACACTTTGTAAAATAGGCAATCCTATATTATTGGAAGATTCATCTTCCAATTGAAAACGAGCGTATGACCAAGCACCAGACCCACGCAAACTTGTTAAAGAAAGAGCTACTTCTAACAAAACATTTTCTCCTCCTACACATGTGAGCGATATTGTAGCTATTGTTTGTGCAGATATAGTTAAATTAGTTGCACCAGAAGCTGTTGAAGTAGCTTTTGATGTTATCGCATTATCAGCTACTTTCCCAGTCGTCACGTTCAAATTAATTATTTTTCCTGTTCCAATGCTTAAATTATCAATCGCTGCGGTTTTAACAACTAAATTTTCGAACGTAGCATTAGCTGCTGTTAAATTATAAGTGGAAATTGAACCAGCTAAAATAGAATCTGCTTGTATGTCTCCTCCATCAATTGTAGTCTGACCTGCGTATTTCCATCCCTCAACAATCGCTGGTAGAGAATCCGACGAAAACATTCTATTAGTCACTTCCGAAGCTATCTTTGCTAATGTAATAGTATTGCCAGCCATTTGCGTTGCTGTAAGCGTACCGGTAACTATAGCTCCAGCTACAACTGTACCAGTATAAATTTCTCCTCCATCAATCTTAGTCGTAGTTGTATATTCCCATCCAGTGGCATCGATAATTTGAGCACTTGTTTGGTCAGCAGTTGCATTAGCTTCTACTCCATTTAGCTTAGAGCTGTTGAGTTCATTGTCCGAAACAGCATTAGGTCCTATCTGATTTATTGTTATCGAATTAGTTGTTATTTTTCCACCGCTAATTGTCGTTTCGCCTGCATTAACATCAGCTGCTCCTCCCCCAACAGCAATAAAAGTACTTGCAACTACTTCTGTAGCTGTGATAGTCCCAGCTGCAATCTGAGTTGCTGTAATCGAATCAGCCTGAATCAATCCTCCATGAACTATTGTTGACTGAAATGCAGGATAAATTGTTGTTCCTGCACCCGATTCCTTAAAAGCCATATACCAGCGATTAGCAACATTCGTAGGACTGGTGGTTGTTCCAAAGTGAGTATTATCTGCTCCAGGCCAGTAAACTGCAATATGCGTGTTGTTAGCCGCCGCACCTGCTACGACCGTGTAAGTGGTTCCCTGAAAATTTATCGTTCCTTCACCCCATGTTGGAACCCCACCAGGAGCCGACCAAACAAAACTACTCATTAAAGGAACATCAAAATCTAACGCAGTGTTTATTACAAAATCAAGACGGTCTTCAGGAATTGAATCTTTTGCAATTCGCTGACCACTTAAAGCTTC
>SDBT01015096.1_pt1 | contig 12289 bp, 14 predicted proteins | sample 2277101 | NCBI WGS metagenome assembly SDBT01 (sample SAMN10404973, study PRJNA504765) | marine sediment metagenome | isolation source: marine sediment core GS10_PC15, 103 cmbsf | place: Arctic Ocean: Southern Knipovich Ridge | collected 2010
TATCCGAAGGACTCAGGAGCCATCATTTCGAAGCCTTCAGGCGGCATGTATCCGAAGGACTCAGGAGCCATCTTTTCGAAACCTTCAGGCGGCATATATCCGAAGGACTCAGGAGCCATCATTTCAAAGCCTTCAGGCGGCACATATCCGAAGGCCTCAGGCGGCATATATCCGAAGCCTTCAGGCGGCATATACCCGAAGCCTTCAGGTGGTATATATCCGAAGGCCTTTTCAGAATCTATATATCCGAAGGACTCAGGGGCCATCTTTTCAAAGCCTTCAGGCGGCATATATCCGAAGGACTCAGGGGCCATCATTTCGAAGCCCTCAGGCGGCATATATCCGAAGGACTCAGGATCCATCATTTCAAAGCCTTCAGGCGGCACATATCCGAAGGCCTCAGGCGGCATATATCCGAAAACCTCATTATTAAACAGCCCAAATGCCTCACCAGGAACGTATCCCCAGCTATTCGCTGGCATATCTATAGGTGCATCCACTGGCATGTTTGCCCACGCCTCCTCAGGCATGGAGCCTCCCATAACTTCCCTAAATTCGTCCTGTGTCGCGTCCAACATATCAGACGGCACATACTGGGAAAGGTCACCTAAAAGGTCAACAATATCACGGGCTACGTCGCTGGTCAGGCTTACGCCCGCTCCCGGAGGCCTCTCTTGCAGGTTCTGACCGATATCAGTGACGACCTGAGAGAAAGGCACGAATTCCTGTAGAACTGGTGGTTCACTATCGAGGCCTTCCCGGAACACGCCGGTGACCACTTCGCCGTGTTGCATCTGTAGACCAACATCCGGCGGCACATAACCTTCGAAACCATCCCCTCCACCCTGGAAGGCGAAGCCGCCGTCAGTCATTTCAATGACTACCCCAGTTTGGTGGTGGTACGATGGCTCTGGGAGACGTACCAAAAATTCCGATTCCGCATAATAACCCTCGTCCCCCAGGCCTCCCATGGCGAAGACACTGTCATCGACCATAAGATTATCGAAACTGAGTTGCCCGTCGCCCCCGGTGAACCCAACATCAGCACTAAAGATTGCTATTTCACCGGTATTAAGCTCTACGGTAAACTCCCCATTATCCTCATCAATATCGATTACGGTACCGAAAATACCTGCCATTTGGTCGCCTTCTTGGGCCATGACTACTGACGGCAACGTCAGGCTAATGACTAGAGCCAGAATAACTGATAGCGTAATAATTTTTTTCATTTTGTTTCCCCCTCTTTTACCAGATGTTACTCCGGTATATAAATGATAGCTAACACTTTACCAAGCTCTTCGCCGCCTACAGTACTGGCGACAACCTCAATAAGATTGGGGCCTTCCTCCAAAGTCACTTTAGCCGAGAAATTGCCTTCCTTTTTCACGGTGGTTAGGATACCATTGACGCTGACGATGGCTGTAGGTAGAGTGTTACCGTCGACCTCTATTTCCTCGGTTCTTACGATGCTTTCATCAGTGGGAGATAAAACCTCCAAAAACAATTCCGGTGCAGGTGTTGGAGTGGGCGTTAGAGTGGGTGTGGGTGTTGGAGTGGGTGTCGGTGTGGGTGTTGGCGATGGCGTTGGAGTGGATGTTGGGGATGGCGTTGGCGTTGGAGTGGATGTTGGGGATGGCGTTGGCGTTGGCGCTGGTGCCGGCACTGACGGTTCCGGGGTGCACCCACTTAACAACAAACCAGTTATGAGCAGAATCGCCACGAAGCAGTAAGTTATTTTTCTCATACCAGTCCTGCCGCTATTTTTGAATGCCCAAACACCAAAAATCTTCTTTGTAGTTAGAGTATTCAACCGACGTCTCATTCTGTCCATTTTCCTGCCCTCCACTATTCTTGCAATCATTTTTATTGATATTAAGCAGTCATTCTCGCAGATTTTGGAAATACTGGTTTTGCGGCTCGTCTCAGCTTTGCCCTGATTCGAGCCACCAGTACCCGGGTACTGAAAGGTTTTTTTACATAGTCATCAGCGCCGGCAACAAGAGCTTGTTGCAGTGAATTTATCTCACACTTTCCGGTTAGAATTAAAACAGGCGCGTCAGATGTCTTTCTCATATGGTCAAGAACCTGAAAGCCATCCAGACCAGGCATAACGATATCAAGGACAACCAGGTCCGGCTTACGCTCCTCCATCAAGGCTAATGCGGAAATACCGTCATTAGCGGTAGCTACATCGAAACCTTCCAGTGCCAGAGTGCGGCTCACTATCTTCCGTATTTCCTCGTCATCATCTATCACCATGATAAACGGCTGTTTTTTCTGTTCCGGCATATTAAATATCTCCTTTGGTGGCGATTCCAACCAAAATCATTTCATTAATTTTGTAAATTATTGGCACGAATTTTTGTTCTTATTGTAATAAATGCCCACCAATTTACTTTCTCTACGAACCTTGAATCAATCGTTTCCACTCTCGCGTGGTCATGGCGAAAATGCTTCATCAGTTCATCATGTCTCTCAAAATAGTGCTCGTTACTCTCAGGTCGGTGATATATATTCTCCCGGGCTGTCGTCATTTCCATATCCCACCTGCTCCTATCAAGGATTAATTTCGCTTCTTTTTAAGTGTTCACTTCCAGTGTAGGCAAGCTGACTCACAACCGAGTCACAGTAAATAGCTGATTCATCACAATCAAATCACAATATTAATAACTTCATATCAGGCAAGAGGAAAACCCTCCCAAAATGGGAGGGTTCCTTCACCAACTGATGGAGTTTATTTATGTAATCTTCTATGTTTTTGGTTACGCCTGTTTTAACATTATGTATCCCATCCCGGGCCTTGTCTGAATATATTTAGGATTTTTAGCGTTATCCTTTAACTTCTGCCGGAGCCTGGCAATACTAACTTGAAGCAGATGCGGTTCACCGATATACTCCTTGCCCCATACTTTCTCCAGTATCTGATCCGGAGTCACCATCCGGCCGGCATTCCTTGCGATATAAGATAAAAGCCTGTATTCTGTAGCCGTCAGTTTTATTTCACAATCACCCTTGGTAACCCTGTGATGAGCAAAGTCAATTATCATGTCAGTAAAATGAAACGCCGGCTCAGGACGCTCATCCCATAATTTTGTACGGCGTAACACAGCCCTTACTCTTGCCGCAAGCTCGCTGGCGGAGAAGGGCTTGCTCACATAGTCATCGCCACCAGCGTCAAGCCCTTCAACCTTCTCCTCGTCATTGCTCTTGGCGGTAACCATTATTATCGGTGTCTGCGAAAACTCTCGAAGACGACGGCACACCGTATATCCATCCATGTCAGGCATCATGATATCCAGAAGCACCAGGTCAGGACTTTCCTCTATAAAAATGTCAAAAGCAGCCTCGCCGTTACCGGCAGTAGTCACTTTATATCCTTCCAACTCCAGGATACGCTGTATCATTCGTGACATACGTACATCGTCGTCGACAACCAGCACGGAAACCTTTCTTGATGACATATCGAAATCACCCCCTGTTTTATAGAGCCCGGTTTACAGCGTCTCTCAGTTGTGCCGCGCTTAATGGTTTAACAAGATAGTCGGCAGCACCCATAGCTAGTGCCCTTTCATACGGCCGTTCTCCAGCCAGGGCAGTAAAAATAACTACCGGGATTGCGGATAGTTCCGGTTTACTCTTGAGCCGTTCCAATATTGTCCAGCCATCCATTTGAGACAAGTGTAAGTCCAGCAATATCAGGCAAATATTCCTTTCCCTTGCCAATCTTAAACCATTTTCACCATTACCGGTCTGAAGAACTTGATACCCCTCCATTTCCAGCACCCGCGATGCAAAATTAATAGCATCCCCGTCATTTTCCATTATGAGAAGTATCTCTGCTTGGCGTTTCCTGAGCATTTCCACTTATCGTCCTGATTCCATTTATGTATGGGTAAATTCCGATAGCCAATATTGCTGCCCTTTTGATGCGCCTGTTTGGACAAATTAAGACAACACCAATCCAAAGTACTACAAATAAGGTCAATTGTCAAGTTATGGCTTGACTTTTGGACTAATGGCATTACATAATAATAAGAAAACTCTTATTAGAAGTAGAACTGATGGACGTTAAGCAAAAAACAGAACAAAGACTTACTGATAAATTGGGGGATTCGCGCAGACAGGTTGCCCAATTGGCATTATCTGAAACGGCACATGACCTGGTTGAGCGCAACCTGCGAAAAAGAAGGGAAACTCTACTTGTTTCAGAGGAGAAATACCGTTACCTGTTTGATAACATGCTTAACGGACTTGCCTATTGCAAGATTATAGTTGACGAAAATAATAAACCCATCGACTTTGTTTATCTTGAGGTTAATGATTCCTTTGAAAGGCTAACCGGCTTAAAAAGAGAGAGTGTCATCGGTAAAAGGATTACAGAAGCAATACCGGGAACCAGGGAGTCACACCCCGAATTATTCGATATTTATGGTAGAGTCGCCTTAACCGGGGAACCGGCTAGTTTTGAACTTTACTTCAAGCCTTTAGCAATATGGCTTACTATTTCTGTATATAGCCACAAAAAAGGCTATTTCACTGCTGTCTTTGAAAATATTACCCGGCGCAAAGAGGCCGAGGAATTATTTAAAACCCTCTCGGAATACTCACCCACTGGTATCTATATTGTACAGGATAAAAAATTTCAATATGTCAACAAACAATTCACCCATCTTCTTGGATATCAGCAAGACGAGCTGCTCGGCACGAATTCGATGAACTATGTCTTTCCCGGAGACCGAGACTTAGTTATGGCAAGCGCGGCACTAATGCTTAAGGCAAAGCTGCCGTACCCGTACGAGTATCGCGTAATAAGTAAAACCGGTGAGATGCGGTGGGTCATGGAATCGGTCAGTTCCATGCAATATAAAGGAAGCAGGGCTATCCTGGGAAACTCCATGGACATTACAGAACGCAAGCTTCTAGAGCGAAAGATATTCGAATACGAAGAGTTGAACAAACTCAAAACTAACCTTCTCTCCACCGTTTCCCATGAACTGCGGACTCCACTGGCGACCATTAAAGGATATTCAACTATGCTGCTCGATTATGAGCAAAGACTCCTGCAAGATGAAAAACGTCAGTACCTGCAATCGATAGACCGGGCTACAGACAGGTTGACTGAGCTTGTTGACCATCTCCTTGACATGTCCCGGTTGGAAGCCGGATTACTTAAATTGCAAAAAGCTCCCGCTAACATTACAAATCTCCTAAAAGAGGCAGTATCCCAGGCCATGTTTAGATATCCTGCTCACCAAATTAAACTGAACTTGATAAATAAACTACCTGAAGTAAATCTTGATACCAAGCGTGTCTGGCAGGTGCTGGACAACCTGATTGATAATGCCTGCAAATATTCAAAAGAGGGAACTGAAATAGTGGTTTCCGCACAACTAATTTGGCAAGAAATATGGATTAACGTAGCTGACCAGGGGATAGGTATACCGGAAGAAGAGTTGCATATGGTATTCGAACGCATGTATCGCGTTGAGCAAAGACTAACCCCGGAAATAGATGGCGCCGGACTGGGGTTGGCGATATGCAAGGGCCTGGTGGAAGCACATGGTGGTCGCATCTGGATGGAAAGCGAAAAAGGCAAAGGAAGTAGATGCTGCTTTACGTTGCCCTTGCATGTAAAGTAGCTCTCTGTCCGGCATAATTGCAGACAATAATAATCAACATAAAGAACCAGTCACCTTTTTAGCCGCCAAAGCGCTTCGTGAGAAAAAGCCACGATAATCCTCCACAAACTCATTTACGATTGTATAATAGTCTGAAATTGGGGATAGTACCCACATAGCCTGGTGGATAACCCGCAACTTTACTGGGTGGTAGCACCTATAAACCCGGTTGAAAGAGAATAATATTTCGATGTATTAAGTAAAAATTATTTATATTGACAAAACTGCCGACAGGGTATAACATTACTGTATATTTGCCATCGACCTTTATGGCGGTGAGCATTTTGAGAAGTACAAGCTTTGACAAAGTAAGTCGCTTGGATCTGGCATGACTGAGACGACAATAGTGAAGCCCGCTTTTGATGTCCTCTCTGCCTATGTCAGGGAGGATATTTTTTTAGGAGCGCAGAAATGCTCAAAATAGGATTCATTGGTGCGGGAACCGTAGGTACGGCGCTGGCGATTCTATTAGACCGTCATAATTATGAGGTCGTAGCGGTTTCCAGTCGAAGCTTAACCTCAACCCAAAATCTGGTAAGTGCTGTTAGCCGCTGTCGTATTCTAAACAGCAACCAGGCTGTCGCCGATGTATCCGACCTTGTTTTTATTACTACTCCCGATGACATTATTCCCATAGTAGTAACAGAAGTACAGTGGCACAGCGGACAGAGCGTGGTTCATTGCAGCGGCGCCGATTCAACTGCTATTCTGGAACCGGCGAAAAAATCAGGAGCCAGGGTTGGCTGCCTCCACCCGCTACAGACATTTGCCGGTATCAGCGAAGCTGTAGAAAACACTCCAGGCTCGACATTTACCATCGAAGCCGAACCGCCTCTACTAAATACGCTTAAAGAAATGGCTACCGCCGTTGGCGGCTGCTGGATAGAACTTAAAGCAGGTGATAAGGCCGCCTACCACGCCGCCGCCGTAATTGCCTGTAACTACCTAGTGACACTGGTAAAGTTAGCCACTGACCTCTGGCAGACCTTCTCGATTCCACCGGCTCAAGCCACGCAGGCGCTGCTTCCCTTGCTGCGCGGCACGCTGAACAACCTGGAGAATATCGGGCTGCCTCAATGCCTTACCGGGCCGATCGCCCGGGGTGACACCGGCACAATTAAAAAACACCTGGCTACTTTGCAGAAAGTTGCGCCATCCATGCTCTCTGTTTATAAAGAACTCGGACTCCAGACTATTCCTGTTGCCGTCGCCAAGGGAAAAATAAACGAAAACCAGGCGCAGGAGTTGCAGACCGTATTAAAGCACACCGAATGAGTATGTAGGAGGAATTCAGATGAGGATAATGCTCAAAAGCAAGATTCACCGGGCTCATGTCACTGAAGCCAATATCGACTATGAAGGCAGTATTACCATCGACCGGAAACTTATGCGAGAGGCTGACATATTACCCTATGAGCAGGTGCAGGTGCTGAATATTAATAACGGCGCCCGTTTTACCACCTACGCTATCGAAGGTGAAGAGGACAGTGGTGTAATCTGCCTGAATGGGGCTGCCGCCAGGCTGGCAATTATCGGGGATCTTGTCATCATCATATCCTATTGTCATGTCAGTGACGAGGAAGCTAAAAACATTACACCAAAGGTAGTACACGTTAATGCCCGCAACGAAATTATTAAAGCTGAAAAAGAGATTGGCGCTTTATCCTTTTAATGAGTAGATAATACTAAAAGACGACAGAACCAAAATGCTGCCATACCCCTGTCAAGGAGAAGCTGATGAGAATCACTGTAAACCATATAAAGGAAATGAAACAAAAGGGCGAAAAGATTACGATGCTCACCGCCTACGATTATAGTACTGCCAAAATAGTTGACGAGGCAGGTGTCCCACTAATATTGGTGGGGGATAGTCTGGGTATGGTTGTACTTGGTTATAACTCAACCATACCGGTAACGATGGAAGAGATGCTCCACCATACCAAGGCCGTGGTCAGGGGTACGAAGCGCGCCATGGTAATTGGTGATATGCCGTTTATGACTTATCATACCAGCGAATCGGACGCACTTAAAAATGCGGCTCGCTTTATTCAGGAAGCCGGCGCCCAGGCGGTTAAGCTCGAAGGCGGCACAATCGTTGCCGAAAATGTGCGGAGGATTGTGGAATGCGGTATCCCTGTTATGGGACACCTCGGACTTACCCCGCAGTCAATCAACCAGCTCGGTGGTTTTAAGATACAGGGCAAAACCCCGGAAGCCGCCGCTAAACTCTTAAAAGATGCCAAGGCGCTTGAAGAAGCGGGAGCCTTCGCCATTGTGTTTGAAACTGTCCCCTCTTCCCTGGCTGAACTGATTACACAGGAAATCAGTATCCCCACGATTGGCATCGGCGCCGGGCCGGATTGCGATGGGCAGGTGCAGGTAATCAATGATATTCTCGGTTCATTTACCGATTTTGTTCCGAAGCATGCCAAACAATACGCCAAGATTTCCGTTATTATGTCAAATGCTATCACTGAATTCTTTAGCGACGTGAAATCGGGTAAATTCCCTACTGACGAACAGAGCTTCACAATCGATGAAAGCATTTTAACCGGGCTAACCAAAAATCCTTAGATTTATTTCAACACGGCAATTTCTTTATCTCCGTAACGAGTGAGTAAGATACTACTTCTCATGAAAATAATTGAAAAAATTGCTGATATAAGGCAGCTGAGGAAACAACTCACTGAGCCGGTTGGCTTTGTGCCGACCATGGGCTATCTTCACGAAGGGCATCTTTCCCTGGTGAGACAAGCCAGAGCCGATAATCCCTCGGTAATCGCCAGTATATTTGTTAACCCTGCCCAGTTCGGCCCGAGAGGAGACCTTGCGGCTTATCCGCGAGACACCCGCCGTGACCTGGCAATGCTGCAGGAAGAAAAAGCCGACATCGTCTTTATGCCTTCGGTATCAGAGATGTATCCGCCAGGCTTCGATAGCTGGGTGGAGGTCGGGAAGATTAACACAATGCTGGAGGGAACCTCACGCCCCGGGCATTTCCGTGGAGTGGCTACCGTCGTCAATAAGTTGTTCAATGTCGTGCAGCCAACCAGAGCCTATTTCGGACAAAAGGACGCCCAGCAGGTGATAGTGATTAAAAAGATGGTGACTGACTTAAATATGAATGTTGAAATAATTAACCTGCCCACGGTTCGCGAACCGGATGGACTGGCGATGAGCAGTCGCAACACTTACCTGAATAGCGGGCAGCGCCAGGCAGCAATTGTCCTCTATGAGGCGCTGAAACTGGCGCAGCGACTATATGACAGCGGTGAAAGGGATGCCGGACACCTGCGTCAAAAAATGATAACTTTTATTCAGAAACAGCCATTGGCAACTATTGAATATGTAAGTCTCGCGGACACAGGGACTCTCGAGGAACTGCAAAATATCGAACCACTCGCTCTGGTATCACTGGCCGTAAGGTTTGGCAGCACCAGATTGATAGACAATATAGTATTAGTGTAGAAAATATTGTATAATCCCCAAATAATGATCGCTGCATTTACACCATTACAACTAAAGGAGGTGATAGACGATGCTCCATAAAATCAGTATTTTCAAAGCTTCCACTCATGACCTGATTGAGGCACATCCCAATGAAACTCTGGGGGATATACACGGGAGGCTATGTGAGAACAATTCCGTGATTGTAGTTGACTCGGATGGTCAATTTATGGGAATAATCTCACGAAAAAATGCCGTTCAAGCGATACTTGCCCAGGACGATTGGAAGAATATACCGGTAAGCGAAATAATGACTAAAAAAGTACTGTATATTCCCAATCACGTGTCCCTGGCTGAGGCGGCAGAAGCCATGCTAAAAGACGATATTCATCAACTGGTTATCACCGGCCCCCCTGAAGGCGGCTCGGTTGCCGTCGGCATCGTTACTTTGCAAGATGTGCTGAAGAACGCCGAATAACCGGATAATATGGCTTTTAGAATAATTCCGACTTTAATAAATCCCGTATTGCCTGAGCAGCATGTTAATCCCCACCAGTATTAAGAACATTAATACCAGACGCCTTACCATCATTCCGGATAGTTTACTCAGCAGCTTTATCCCCAGAGATGTGCCTGCAAAAGCGATAATGATAAGTGGCGCGATATACCAGTAATATTCGGTATTGAGACTGCCATTGAACACATACACGGAAAGGCGGGTAATATCAACCACCACGGCGATGGCGGCAGATGTGGCAACATAAACTTCTTTTTTGAGTTTCGCCGAAATCAAGAACATGGAACGAATTGCCCCTCCCAGACCAATCAGCCCGGCAGTAAATCCTGATATCGCACCGCCAACCATAAGCACCCCTTTTTTGTCAGGCAGTGATACCGATGGATTCAGCAGTGAATAGAGGGTAAAGATTATGATGAAGCCGGCAAAAACAATTGAAATAACTCCAATATTTATCCTTTCAAGGAGCATGGCACCGCCATAAGCGGTCAGGATGCTTGGCACCCCATAAAGAGCCATTATACGCCAGTTCACCGATTGCCTTAATCTTAATAGTTTAAAGGCGTTACTGAAGAAATGAAAGAAGGCTACCAGAATAATAGCCTGCTTCAGGTCTATCACCAGCGCCGCGAATGGAATCAGGATTGTCGCCGAGCCAAAACCAGTAATGCTGGCAACGATAGCCGCCGCAAAGGCTATTAGAAAAAACAAAATAATCGTCAGCATCTTTAGAATTACCCACAAAATTTGGTTAACAGAATGTTCAGTATTAAGCAAAGTATAAGTGGCACCGGTGAGAGTGTCAACCGCAATGGCTGAAGCCTCTATTCCTTGACACTCGTATCGCCAACCGCTACAATAAACCTGTTGCCGAGGTAGCTCAGTCGGTAGAGCAGCGGACTGAAAATCCGCGTGTCGTCAGTTCGATTCTGACCCTCGGCACCAAAACACGACGGGGCGGAAGTAGTTCAGCGGTAGAACGCCTCCTTGCCAAGGAGGAGGTCGCGAGTTCGAATCTCGTCTTCCGCTCCATTTTAATATTTGCCGAAGTGGCGGAACAGGTAGACGCGGCAGTCTCAAAAACTGTTGGGGGGTAACCTCCGTGTCGGTTCGAGTCCGACCTTCGGCACCATGGGAATAGGCAAGGGAGTGAATTGGATTTATGTTGTTTAAAATAAAATGTCCAAAGTGCGGTATTGAGGGTGCTTTTTCACTGGTTGAATCAAGCTATAATAGCCCGTACCGATGCTGGAAATGTGGCGAGCTATTTACCCTGATTATAGAGAATAATAAACTAATGTCTTGTGAACCGCTTAGCCAGGACGAATTCGATAGACAACAGGAGCTAAAAGCCCTGAAGGACAAATTCAAACGGAGCTAGTTTTCAGGTAGATATTTCTTCTCCAAACCAGCAACTATTTTACTCACATATCGGGCTTTTCCATTGCCAAACATCAATAATCGCATTGACATATAAGTCATCAATAGCTATAATCCTCAGCGTAAAGGTGCCGAGTTGTGTAGCGGTAGCACGGGGGACTTTGAATCCCTTAGCCCAGGTTCGAATCCTGGCTCGGCAGCCAACATTGATAAAACTACCCATCTTTCCGGCAGGTAATGACCTGTATTCACCAGTATAAATCTACGAAATCTTGTGCTATACTTTAGGTCAGGATTAGTCGAAAAGGTTGAAATAAAATGAGTAAAACCAGAATTGGTATTATAAATGTTACCGGCTACGCCGGCATTGAGCTGGCTCGAATCTTATCTCAGCACCCTGAAGTACAGCTTGCCTCGGTTACAGGACGAAGCGCCGCCGGGCAGAAGTTGAGCAAGATATTTCCCCACCTGACAAGCCTGGACCTGACCATTGAAGCCAAACTCGGCGAGGTTGATTTTGCCTTCTCCGCTATGCCGCACAAGGAAAGCGCTAATGAGGTTATTCCGCTGCTCAAGTCTGGCGGCATCAAGGTAGTTGATATCAGCGCTGATTTCAGGCTGCAGAACGCTGCCGAATATCCGGACTGGTACGGCTTCGCTCACCCGGCACCACAATTGCTCGATAAAGCGGTGTATGGCCTCACCGAGCTGCACCGGTCTCAAATTAAATCAGCTCAACTGGTAGCCAACCCCGGCTGTTATTCCACCGCAGCTATCCTGGCTTTAGCGCCGGCAGTCAAAGAAGGGCTGATTGAACCTGAAATTACTATTGACAGCAAGTCGGGCGTCTCCGGAGCCGGCAGGAGCCTCAGCCTGCAAACTCACTTTTCCGAAATCAACGAAGACGTAACCGCCTACGCTCTGGAAGGACACCGGCATTTACCGGAGATAATTCAGGAACTCACACAGCTTAATGACAAAACACCGCTGGCAATAACCTTCGTTCCCCACCTGATACCGATGACCAGAGGGATACTGACTACCAGCTACGCCCCCCTTATCCCGGGAAAGATTACCCCCGATAAAAAAGGGGCGGGGTGTGTTGCGGGAGAACGGGGGGGTTTGAAACCCCTAGCCCAGGTTTGAAACCTGGCCCGGGGGCCCACAATGAGAAAAATACCCATCTTTTCCGCAGGTAATGACCTGTATTTACCAGAATAAATATACCAAATATTTGTCTATACTTTAGATTAGGGTTAATGAAAAA
>SDBT01015097.1_pt1 | contig 12289 bp, 31 predicted proteins | sample 2277101 | NCBI WGS metagenome assembly SDBT01 (sample SAMN10404973, study PRJNA504765) | marine sediment metagenome | isolation source: marine sediment core GS10_PC15, 103 cmbsf | place: Arctic Ocean: Southern Knipovich Ridge | collected 2010
GATGTTAAATGTAAAATTATTCTTTAAGAATAATTGCGTTGGGTGGTTCATCAGAGGAATTTCCATTTCCGGATTAGGCACGAGCGTTAACATCATCTTGAATAATTGTGTTGTTATGTTGACATCGTTGTTACAGTGCCCACCGAGGGCATCCCGCATTGCTTCCGTCATGTCGTCCCAATGTAATCCCTTGAATTGTTTTGTGTCGCCTTTTGGTTCAAGGCCATATTCTTCTGCCATGTCTCTAAGGTGGTGAGACTTCCGGGCCTCTAGAAAACTCGCTATTTGTTTTGTATCGAGAATATATTTCGGTTTGACGTTATAGTGTTCATGTAAAATCAACGCATCGAAAAAAGCGAACTGCATATTAACCACACACCGTTCGAGGTTGGGGCCGTATTTTTCTTGGAGTACTTTTAAAGCCTTTTCAATAAGGCTCGGATCATAGAAACCGATACGACCCTCGGCGTACGCCCCCAAACCCGTCGCCTCGAATTTATCAGAGGTCACATATCGCACCGTGGGCCATTCCTGTTTGGAGAGGGTATATTCCTGATCCCAGTACGTCTCGAAATCCAACGTCACTATGTCCGTGGGCCATCCGACTTTTTTTAACACGTCTTTGTAGTTCATGGTCATCCTATTTACGCTTTATCACATATTCAAAAATTAACTTGGGGGCACCAGTTGTAATAACAGTTTCGCCGGTCTCCAAACCGGCCCGCATTTTATAGCTGTACGGTCTGTCGATTGTCAGACTACGTGGGTGATACCGTTTACCTTTCCAAAATACATGCTTAGAAGGACTCGTTTTACCTATTAATTTGAAGTTAGCGGCTTTGTATATTGTGCCTTTATGCCCCACCGATTGATCCGAATAAGAAATGACCCTATCAATAGTGGTATGGTTTTTAAGCCACCATATAGTTTTTGCTAAGAGCCAACTTTCAGAATTTTTGGGAAGATCATCAATACAGGCCATTCGCCGTATTTCGACACACTCACATCCGTCAGAGTATTTCTTATTGTGCCGCGGCTTACCAACAACTACACCTGCAAGACACTCAGATCGGTAATAAGCCCCGAGACAAAGAGTTATTCCCCCGCCCATGTGACCACCTTTATAATGGAACTGTTCGAATATATGTCGAATGTCTCTAAACCTACACTCCTTAATCGTTAATTGAAGCGGGGAGGTCGGAATCGAACCGCCGTTATCGAACTGGGTTGTCCGCTGTTCTACCATTGAACTATCTCCGCTTCAAGTAACGAATTTTTCATGCTCATTTTACCCCACCGAACGCGTCACCAAATAATTGTTCTAATACTTCTAAGGTGGTTAGATATTTCCCACCACAAACACAGTATTTCACTTCTTTACCGCTCCATACCACGGCGTGACATTTAGGACAGACATACTTCTGCACTATCTGACGTCCTCCAGACTCTTCGCATCGAGATCACTCACTGGGCCATTCTCCATACGTTTCTTACCTTCATACGGGGCCACGACCATACGATACAATTCAAACATAACACAGATGAGACACCCCATCACCCGGACCAATGTAAAATATTTAAGCCCTTTACTTCGAATAAACCAATGACAAAGTTTGGTGATAGTATAATTCAATCCCCCATCGTCCAAGTCATCCAAATTAATATGGGCTAACGCGGAGTCAATATCCTTCCGGTCTGATTCTTTAATATAGGGCATTATTTCTTCTCCTAACTTTAATTACAGTCGTAGGTTACCGCGGCACCAATGATCCATATTCCTAAAATAACAAACGCTCCCCCGGCATTTATTTCTGTATAGGGCCGACCGACATGATGGTTAATCAATGTACTAAGTTCTAGGATCAACGGCCACCCCAACAGCCATAGTACAAGCGATAATTGCTTCATCACTTCTTCTCCAATTTAAAACCTTTTTCATAGCCACCCTCAACCTTAAACTTATCCAGTCCCAGTTCGGCAATTTCCTCTAACTGTGTGAGAAAAGCTATAGGGTACGGGCTTCTATTTCTACCCAACGAATAGTCCCACCATTTCACGATAACGAAGGTAGCGAGTGCCCGAACACAATCATACTTCTTGGCTCGCGGAGCAAATGGCTTTTTATAGTACACCGGTAATCGCCCGAAGTCATATGTATTCTCGGTAACATTCATACACCCGGCGATATTCCATAACGAGGTACTCTGTAGCCGATGTCGAACTAGTTTCGGCAACTTAACAAGCACCTGATGTATCCGAGTTTCGAGTTCTTTTTTCGCATCAAGTACATCGAGGTCAGGGGCTTCATTTATTTTGTCTGTCATTTTATTCTCCTATTTTCTGCATCGGAAAATTCTCAACGAGGTTGTCGAGGTCTAGCCCATCATCGGTTTCATCCCGCCAATTTAATGCCTCTTCTGCGTTCGATCTGATACTCAGATCTTCTTCGTCACGATCCCACCGATCCCAAATGTCGTCGCTGTCCATATCTTTTTCGAGGACTCGAACTTGGGCATCCAATAATTCGAGATTGTCTGTACCAAACGCAGAGTGAGGCACTATTTTTGGTCTCGCTTCTTTCAATAACCTAATCTGCTCGTCAATCTGTTCCTGAGTTTTCATTTTCGTGTTCCTTTATAACTGCGTCATATTGTTCTTTGTTTATGTGGCCGTAAGCATAGCCCCAACGTAAATCCTGTAACCATCGTGGTATCAAACATGGTCGTCTTCTATCGGTTTTACCCGCGTCACTTCGGCTCATTGAATAGCCTCGATACTTACAACCTCGATGTACGCCACGCTGTTGTTGAAATCATAACACACTGACACACCAAGTTGATAACTTAGCGAAATAAGAGTTTGCGTATCATGGGTACTATTACAATCAGTACTCAACTTAGCGATTCGAAATTCTTTCTGTTCACCCGTTTTATACCTATCCCCGTGTTGGTTTGTTCCCGCGTAGTGATAAATAGGTCTTCTGGCTACTCTAGTAGTCCACGTCATTTTATTCCCCTTTAAAATTACTCTTGTGATAAATTTCCCCGCGTCCGCATGGCATGATCTCGAGGTAGGGTATGCCATCTATTATCACGGCGGCGGAGAGGATCGGACGCTCATCGATATGCCGACCATAGGCAAATTGAAATGCGTCTATGTCAATCCCGCACCCGACGTCAATGCTAAAAATACGACGTAAGGGGTTCGCCCTCCACTTAATACCGGCACGAGAATGACAATGACCCATGACCACGGACATAAGTTTCTTTGCCGATGTATTCCATGCGGGATTAATACCCCCACGTTTCGTACCGTGTAAATAGCACACATCATCGATGATATGTTCGTATTGCCAATTCCACCCCGGGGTCTTCCATATTTCCGCAAAATTTCGGAGGAACTTTGACGGTATATTCACACTCTCAGCTAATCGGATTACTCGTTCGTCATGGTTGCCGATACATACATCAGCGTCAGGAAACGCTTTGACCCACCGCTGTATTCTCTGCTTAGTGAGGGTGTACTCATCGGAGGGTCCGGGACATTCCGGATTATTCGCATGAAAGCTGATCGCTTGGAAGTCTGCTAAGTCCCCAATGATAACCACCCCATCACAACCCCATTGATCGTATAGGTCTTGACAAAACGTTAAATATCCGGGATGTGCTACAGGTTCGTGGGGATCACCTACGACTAATTTTCTCGACATTATTTTCTCTCCTCTAAATATTTGAGGATTTCTGGTTTCAACGTCTGTAGTTCCTCGACATCGTGGACAATATATACCGGAATTTTGTGAGTATGGGCAAAATTGATCTCAATCTGCATCCCGATCGAAATAAAATCACCGGGCGACCACGCAATTAAAAATGCGCAGCCCCTAATAATTTCACAGTCCGCCCAAAGAATGTCTCCCTCTTTCAGTCGATCATCTTGATATAACAAACTAATTACTTCGTCATGTTCCCCGGGGACATACAAATGGACTTCGGGTAATATGCACCGCATTAAAACCGCGGCTTCGTGGGCGAGTCGATTATTCTCGGCCATGCTCTCTGGAGTAGCGTTGACCCCGAGTTTTCCTCGGATACTATGGCTAACATAAGCACAATTACTCTGTAGCATCTTTAATCCCTTTCTGACTAACAGCTTTTTCTTCCGCTTGGAGATCGCGATTATTCGCTTTTTCATCGGCGTATCCAGCGGGATATCGTATGCTAAGGTTCGCATGATTTATATTCATTAAGACTTCGATATCGATACCTAATTGATTACAGGCCATCGTGAGATAATGAAATACATCAGCGAGTTCGTCCTTTACTTTATTGATACTCAATGGCCGACTATAGGCATAGTGTTTCTTTAATAAGTCCAGTACCTCAGCGGATTCTGTTACTAAACCCATAGAAGCATGTAATAATATACTTCTATCCACGACGAAATTATGGCTTAATAAACGTCCAACATATTTCGAAAACTCTTTATACTGCATCTTCGGCCCCTTGCCCATGTTCTTTTTCAGTGAATGGGGGTTTAGACTCAGGGAGTCTCTCCAATATCCCGGCTGTTGCTTTTTTAATCCACTCCCAATGTTCCGCTGGAACTTTAGGTGGACGATCATCATACCAACTACCTTGAATTATAGCGTCTCGTATTACGAAGAGACAAGCGATGGCTTTGATAAGATGTGGTAGACCACTATCTAAATCGATGTCCTCGCCTTCCCACCACGCATCAAGGTGTCTGTTACAAGCTTCGAAATAAACTTCCGCTCGTACTGGGGCGACGCGGTAATTATGACGGCCATATTTTCGACTGCCCTCCATCATGGCGAGACCGACCTCGGCTAAAACTGCCCGCGATACACAGCCATGTGGATTTTTCGCGGCACCTACCGCATCTTTGGGATTCACACCTTTTTGTTCCATCTTATTCTCCGTGGATTCTCCGACCCAATTATTATGTCTCGCCAACTCACCCCCTATTACACAAGTCTCACATAGTTTTGGATCTACTACAATACAATTATTACAATTTCTTTGTACGGCCATTCTGCTCTCCAAAAATAAGAAGGATAGCTTGGCCCGCCCATGACACTTTAGCATTTATAGTTGCGATCATCTGACTGGCTCTATGTCCCTCATACTTATATCATCGTTAATTATCGGTTTCCTGCAAGTCATTTCCCCCGCCGTTTAATTTTTTCCCGATAAACGCTTCGATCATGGGCGTTAAAATCGTCACAATCCTCCCAAAGTGTAGGGATATACTTTGGTGAGATTGTCCGACTAATTTCCCGATCTCCGGGAAAGTTCGATTATTCCGGCAGTATTGGACAAATATGTACTGTCGTAGTTCGCCGACAGTTTCAAAAGCAGAAGGATCATAAAGCAGTCGGGTATTCTCTAACAATTTCACCGACGCCTCCTCATAAAAATCATTCAATTCGATCTCGTTCGTTACTTCACCACCATGTTGGGTGTCCCTAATTGAAGACAGGAAATCTATATTATCCGGATCGATGCTGACTGTGGATACTCGCCTGTATTGTTCTCGGAGCGCTTGAGCAGGTTGTCGATTAATCGCACCTTGAACATATCTATCAAACTCGTCGTGTTCTATGAGGAGTTCGCAAAATTCTCTACGAGCGAACAGGGACATAAAGACATTTTGGACGCGATCTTCGGCCTCTTCCCGACTGATCTTCCCGGTCAGATAGTTCACGTATTGGCCGAAAGTTTTTTCGTAATATTCTTCGAGGGTCATAATTTACCCCTCTTTTTTCTGGCCGATGAGCCAACACCTTTAAGTCTTCGCTTGGGTATGGACATCAGATAATCGTGTAATCTCTTGCGACTCGCTTTGCTTTTACTCATAATCTACACGCTCCTATAATCGAGCCGACTAAAAAACAAAGACTCCCAATTATATAAAATACATACGATATCATTTCTATAAATCTCCGCAGTAAATAAATTTCCTCAATATATCCGGCCACACCGAGTGCCCGGAGAATTTCAATTTTATTCCGCATCTACCATCACCGGACGTTTACGCCCACAGTTCGGACACTTTTGTTTATCCCGTGTCCCCTCGTATATCTGGATCGGCTTACCTTGACAGTGCATCCTCGTCGAGCATTTACAGTAAATCCAGCCTAGCGTGAAATGTTTCATCAAATAAAGTCCCCCAAAATTGCTTTTAGCTCTGTGACTTTAATATATGTATCGGGCTTATCTATTCGTTTCCTCAAGTCCCCCAACATATCTTTACGGATTAAAGTTAATCCATAACTATTTGCAATGGCCTCTAATTTTTTTAATCGTCCCGCTTCTAAAAGAGTTCGTAGTTCCCATTCCATTTGGTCTATTTCTGTTTGGTTCATAATAAAATATCCTTAAATGTTTTTCCAGTACCGGGGTGCATTTTAACCGCCCGGTTTAATATCTCATCGATCCTCGTATCCAATCGGATCAAGACGGCCTCGGACACACGGGTTACGTCCCACCCGGGCCGGGTTGCCTTGATCTTATCCAGTATTCGTTGCCTCGTAACTTTCTTATTCAGATACATTTTATCTCCGTAATTGTAACATGCTCTCGTCGAACCAATCATCCGAGGAAAACACGCCCTTGTAACATACGCCGATTCTGTTATAGAATCCGGAATCGGGGTCGGAGGCACAAATATTTCCTCGTTTATTGTGGATATGTCCAGCAAGAACTATGTAGATACATGGTCCGTTCTGTAGGATATCCCCGTGGAAACGATCTTTACGGTCCGGCATTTCCCTAACCTGTCTCCCATCAGGCAGTTGAAAAATACTACTCAAGGTCGAGCATGACGAGACCCCCGATAGGCCGTCTGCGTCCAAGCCGGGGCGGGGCTGTTTTCCATTCAACTCTCCAGATTTTTGGCCTAACAAAAAGGGCGGACGAGAACGTCAATGCCCCCCTGAATAATACCTTCCGTAGTTTTGCAATCTTTAGCGAAGGTGATGAGGGTTTTCGTCTTAGCGTCTTCGGTGCCTGTCGCCAATACTGTTGTGATAGGGACGAGGATTATCAACTTCCCGGTCTCACTATCCCGTCGGACTACTGTTACTTGAAATACTGATTCCATCTTTTTCCCTTTCAAATTATTAATATAGGATTTACAGTTTCCACTACCCCCATACATCTTGAGGTAGCGATCTCGTTTACAATATTCTTGGAATATATTATCCCAACAACTCATTATCTACACCCCCCCGATCTCACGTAATAATCACGTTGCAGGAGTCCGTCGGCTTTACGCACCTGTTTGTGCTTAAATCCTTGTAGGCCCGATCCCATACCCTGTTCAAGTGTTTGTACCCACGCGGGTCTGTTTAGAGATTCATGTTTGTTTATAAATACTGGTTGTAGTTTTACCGGCATTTAACCTCGTCTCCTTTGCTATATGAGCAACAATTTTTTTGTGCTGTGCTCCGTCACGGTGCTTTATACTCCGATATTTCAAGCCACACTCTGGACAGTAGTTCGGATTAGTCCGTTGTTTTTTCGATTGCTGACGTTTTTCAGGTCGGCAATAACATCTGCCACATTGTTTTGGTTTTCGATCAGCCATATTAGTCCTAAATTATCTCTGCTTCTATTTTTCCGGCCCTGACTGCATCTAAATCATCCTCGTGGCAGTTATACATGACTCGTGCGGGCCAACAATAAATATGAGTATCTGTTTCGTATTGGAAATATACTCCATCCCAACCGTAAATACCCTCGCCACATTTGCCTAAGCACTCAAATTCCTTAGTGGGGCCAGATGTTTTTATTTCCCTAATAGCGGTAGCACCGCATCTTGGACATTGTATTTCAGCCATTTCGTACCCCCAATTTAGCCCGTTCCTTAGTAGCCCGGAACCCACCGGCATTTAGTATTGTTATCTGATCCTTATCGCTTCGAGCCTCCCGTGCTTTTTGCCGAACCTCGGCTCCCTCACGTTTCCGAATCTTCTTAGCATCGGCGACCTTATGACTATATTTTTCTCTGATTGCCATTATACTTGGTCGCTTTCATCCCATATCTCTTCTGAACATTCCTCGGTTTCGGTCGCGTTATCATAGTCCCGAAAAGTAACCTGTACCCCAACGGATTTTATTTCGAGATGTGCAACACCGCCGAGGACTTCGATAAGTACTTCGGGGATGATTCTCTGTTGATCCTCGAAGTGCTTTATGATTACTTTTTCCCGATCAGTCTGATCGTGTTCGTGCGGTATCGGGCTACTTTGTGGGTGTCCACAAGAGCAAAATTCTTTTTTATTCTCTGCCATTTCCATACCCTTTTAATTAATACCAATTATTACTGGAGGACACTCATCTGGATTGTTGCCAATCGAGTGCCCAACAGTAATGACTGGAGTATTACTTAGGCGATACGAGATAGTATTCCCGTTCCTCCGGGAGTGTAACCTTTTTGTAAAGGGTGCCGTCGTACCATTCGAGTACCGGATGTTCTTGATACTGAATGTTGCCTCTCGCATCGACCCATACATTCCAGCACTGTCCCGGGCGTGGAAGGAACCCGTATCGTGCAAGACACTCCTTGACAGTGATTTTTTCCGTATTGTACAGACCCCGCCCGGAAAATTGGAACAGGCAACAACCATCTGTTCGCGTAACACTACGGGTAAGTGCGTTTGTCACTTCGATTTGGTTATACCGCGGAGAATCACCCTGATGATCTCGTGTTACCCATACGTCAAACCTTTTTACTTTTTTCTTCATGTTCTTCCCTTCGTTAATTAATTCGTGATTTCATTTTAGTCTCTACTATAGCATCGCATAATCGTGGTGCAAAGTCAAGTCTTTTCTCGTGATTTTTAAAAATATTTCCACTTAATACATTGGCCCGTCGGCGTCCACCAAACAGACGTTACCATGTCGTTTCTGGATGTTGGGCACCGCGTTTGTCGCGTATTCCATACCGTCCTCCGCCCCACAACATTCATATTGAATCTCGTCTATCTCAGAGGTATCGTACCGGTCGAGGTGATTCTCTACTTCATCTGACCCGTCGTTGTACTCTTTTATGAGAAAAACACCGTCCGGGTAGTTTTTTAGTGCGTCCCTGATTAAGCCAATAGTACGATTATAGCCCCGGTACTCAAGAACGATAATCAGATCATTTCGCCCTTTAAACTCCCATATCTTTTTTAGGGTGTTCTGGACGAGTTCATGCTCGTCAGTTATCTTAAAACCAGACTGACAATCTACCACAACCAAAACTTTCATTTTATTTCCTCTCATAAACCGATACCCCGTTACTCATCGTACCAAGCCGACGTAACGGAGTAACAAACCGTTCAATTATTTTCACCATACCGTCGTAAACTTGTTCCAGCCACGCTTGAGCCAATTCTGGATATTCCACGTCAAATTGTACGTAAATGCTGACAGCACCAGAGCCACAGTAATCGGATATTCCGACTCTAATATGGTCATTTTCCAGAATAATCGGCGTCTCGTGATACCGTGGTTCCCATTTGTTGACAGGCTCCAGCGACGGGTACTTTTTGGATAATGCGTATCTTAAATTATCCATAAGATCATCGTAATCATAATCCTCTATCAATTCACTACCGTCAAAAAATACCGGATCATCCCCAATGTATTCTACTCCACGTCCCATAATTTTATCCTCTCTTTTGAAATACTAAAATTCAGACCAAATCGATCTTGAAAATCTGATAATTCCATGTCTTCCGGATCAGTTTCAAACAGTCCGATCCCCGTTAGTCTCTGGAGAAAAGATTTTACAAATTTACCGGGTATACAGTCTTCTATTTGACTGAATTTGGTAAGGTTTTCACTAAACTCAGTGTTTATCAAATCTAACAACCTATCGTAATTTATATACTCATCGATATAAATTTCGCTACAGGTTTCATAGAGATTAGACGAATCGTAGTCAATAAGGAATCGCAACATACTACCGATTTTATGGTTTTGGTTACGGTCGCTTATATCCTCAAGCCATAACTCCGGGTCATTAGTATGGTAACTGCAAAAACCGCTATACGAGGTATAGTTATCCTCAATATATTGCTCAAAGTCCGGGTGTTTTTTGCAAAGTCCGATCAGGTGATTAATATCGGCGGTAATCTCGATGTCAATACAATCCCCACGAACCGCATCTTGAAACTCCCCTTTAGTAATAAGTCCCTGATCCATCAATTCATAACATACACTATCCGTTATCTCTTTTGCCATCGCGTTATGATACGCCGAGTAGTCAATACAATCGTAAATATTACCCATAACAAAGTCCAGTAACTTCTTGTTGACGTTATGCGGACGGTCGAAAAGGCCCCATTCGAGGTCGTGATCGTCCTCTAATCCCGACCCGTCAAATCCGGAAAATACCGGCAACCAAGTTTCGATTTTTTCTAACATTTTTAATCTCCAATTTTTCTCTTTATTATACCATATTCGTGAACCTATTGCAAGGGTAAAATGTTACAACAAAGCTGATTTCCCTGATATTTATTGCCGTAAAACCAAAAGTAGACTCTTTTAGTTTTGCCGGTGTCAACAGTCCACCGAACACCGAGGGGCATTTCGGCTTTGATTATATAATACAGGTCCTTGAAACTACACTTTATCCGCTTAATAAAACCACCGCTGTAATATTCCGTGATCGTTTTCATTTTATCTCCAATTTTAATGCATAGTGATATATCTTAACGCCGTGCACACGGCGAGTAAAACGATAACCGCTATTAATAATAGTCTATTCATCTTATCCTCAATCGTCTATAATTCCCGGCACTATTCCTTGCCGATTATTGAGTTCGTCCAGCACAGACGACCTCAGACGTTTTTATTTTGCGTAGTTTTACGATTTTCCTTAATTCGATCCAATCCCGGTATAATTCGTGATTCACGACCGCGATCAATTCAAGGCACCGGTAATCCCGGTATATTTTCCGGATCACTTTTAATTGATTCGGCGTGATATACTTTTGTAAAGTCTCTATACATAATACGTCCCGGTGTTGTTTTACCCGGATGTTAGTCGGTAGGTATTTTCTCAGAGTAGTGGATAGGGCATGTCTACAATAGCTGGCGTGGTCTCCACCGATAATTAATACCTGACCGTTTTTGTCTATAAATGATCTCATATAAACCATGCTCCGATTTTATGTTCGGTAACAAGTACCGATTCTTGTTTATTTACTTGCCGAATTTGACAAGCTATAGTCTGGACTATCTGTAAATTTTTCAAACTGCCAGTGGTTATTATCGATATAGTTATACTTTTTTCCTGTTCGTGATTCCAAAACCCAGTATTTTCAGTGATTGAAAACCCTGAATAATACCCGGATATTAATTCGATGATTTTATCTCGATTTAAATCCTCTGTAATTATCCTGTATTCTGTACGTCTCATGTCTTTAATCTCCAGTTTAAATTCGTTTCAACCATCAGGGGGATTCTGGACGATGTGGGTCCAGAATCCCGCTCGTGATTGTGAAGTGGAGTTATGATGTCTTCAATGTCTTCTACTCATTATCTTAATCCAAACCGTCAAGGTCAAGAATATTCCTATTGTACTTAGTATTTGATCCATGTTTTATTCCCCAATGTCTAAGTCAATGGTTGTTTTATCCCCGACGTCATCCGTAACGGTAAAAACAAGCTCACTCGCATTATCAGTAATCCATGTCGCCACGCGTTCCGCCGCATCGGTTGGATTTTCGGCGTTTACCCCGATAAACTCTAATACTACATCATAATCTTTCATCTTATCTCCAATTAAGTGTTATATCAATACAGGTACTATACCATAATGCCTATCCAATGTCAAGATAATTCCGGGTACTTTATAAGATTCCCACGCACTACTCACTATTCATAACCCATATCAAGATAGTCAGGGACTGAAGGGCCGTCTATTATACCCCATACATCCTCATCCTCGAACACCGGGCCTGTATAAGAGGAAAAAGTTATTGTTGTTACTATAACGATAATAAATAGTGGAAGTCCCCAATGATCTTTTACCCATTCTATCATTTTGTCTATCATCTTATTACCCCCAATCATTTAAACAGTATTATCTATCTCGGCATTATACCATGTCACCTATACCATGTCAAGAGAAATATCTGTACGCCCAAAGAATCATAGGTTATTCCAGACCTTGTATGTATAGTTTACTATACCTTGGTGGACACTTGGTATGATAGGACCGGACGTACTATAGCTGTACTAACTGGTACTAATTTGACGATGACGATGTCCAG
>SDBT01015098.1_pt1 | contig 12289 bp, 10 predicted proteins | sample 2277101 | NCBI WGS metagenome assembly SDBT01 (sample SAMN10404973, study PRJNA504765) | marine sediment metagenome | isolation source: marine sediment core GS10_PC15, 103 cmbsf | place: Arctic Ocean: Southern Knipovich Ridge | collected 2010
CTTTTACTTTATGCAACATACAGAACAGGTGCTAAATATGTCGGATGGGATAGTATTGGAGGAATATCTACGAAAGGTAATAAGGGAAGCCTTGGCACAACAATTGAATATCTACCTAAAAAGAAAGATTTATTTGACGAATTTACCGCTTGGGCAAAAGACCTAAAATCCCAAGGCAAGTTACCTAATTACGAGGGAACTGTGGTTATCTCTCCTTACACAAGTCAAATATGTGGCATTTGCTACGGTAAAACAGGGCAAAAAAAGAGAACACGAAATAAAAGCAAACCATATCACGATTTTAAATGTACTAAATGCGGTAAAACAAGTAATAGACACTCAAACGCCGCCCAAGTTTCAGCCATAGAGCTTAAAAAATCAATTGAATCTGGGAGTTCATCAATTTTTTATCAGGATATAGAATTTTTAGACCAATTTAGTTAGCAGGTTTTCGCTATCGACCGCTAGGGCATTAAGCCCAAATTTATAGATAGTTTTAGTGAAGTGAAAAAAATTTTTAGACCAATTTAGTTAGCAGGTTTTCGCTATCGACCGCTAGGGCATTAAGCCCAAATTTATAGATAGTTTCCATTAGATACTATTATTAAAATTCCAACAAATCAATTGAATTCAAAACAATATTAAAGAACTGGAGAAATTTTTAGAATCTAAAAAAACACCAAATAAAAAGTTTAATTTTACTACATCTTTTATTATTAGCAACTCAAAACAATAATAATCCCGATTTTTCACAATAAAAAATATATTCCTCCTATATTGGCCTCACTAATAGGAGTAGATTTTAATGAAAATGATATTGATGGTACTATAAACGAAGCGTATCAATTAATTTTGAAAAAAATTAACCATTATATGAAACAAGAGTCATTAACGGAAGAAAAAGAAGCACAAGAGAAATTAAAAGAACCTATTGAGATAAAAAATGGAAAAATTGAAATTACCGAGAAATTAGAGGAATTTATCTCTTTTCGGGGTGCTCAGATTCCTTTCTATGAAGCAGATTTTCTTCTAGAACTAGAAACTTTAATTGATAAAAACATTAGTTTAATAAATAAAATCTCTGATAGTGTTAATTTAGGATTTACAGTTAAGGATAATTATATTAAAGATCTTATTATTCGAAATTATAATTTAACAAAATTCCCTGATTCGATTGGAGATTTAAAGTCTTTAGAACAATTATATTTAGACAATAATAATTTAGATATTTTACCTGATACTATTGGAAATTTAACCTCCTTAAAAATCCTTAATTTAGGTAATAATTCATTAGGAACGCTTCCAGATGCAATTGTCAATCTCAGGTCGCTTCAAAAGCTCTATTTAGATAATAACTTTATAACAACTCTCCCGGAATCAATTGAAAAATTGAGTTCTCTGCGATTGCTTACATTTGGCAATAAAACATCGAAATCAATAAAGGAGTCTCACAAACTAAAAAAAATACTTAAAAGGCTAGAAAATAAAGGCGTGACCATATTAAAGAAGCTATGAGAAATTTTTTAAATAATTTTTACTAAATCTTCTAAATATTTGCTTTATCTTTAATTATTTTTTTACATTCTATTTAATTTTTGGATAATTAAAAATTCTTTAGATTAATTTCAATAAATAATGTTTAGATGCTTAATTATTTATATTTACAATCATTTTTAGAATGGATAAATGGATTTTTGATGAATTATGGAATTTAAAATTATAAAAAAAACTCCACTCTATAAGGTTTTATCAGATCTAGGTAGAAGAATTCCATTAGATACTATTGGAATTGATATGGGACATAGCCTTACTAAAATTGTTTATATTGAAAATGATGAACTACATCTTTTATTATTAGCAACTCAAAACAATATTAAAGAACTTGAGAAATTTTTAGAATCTAAAAAAACACCAAACAAAAAGTTTAATTTTACTGGAGGAAAAGCTTTTAACTTATATAATAAGTTTTCAAAAAAAGTGGAAACCCATTTATTTAATGAATTTCAAGCAATTAAAAATGGTTTTGAAATTCTCTTCGTATTAAACAAAAAAAAGGATATGCCAGATACATTGATAATAACAATTGGGACAGGGACTTCCATCGTTTTAAAGAAAAAAAATACATTTGAACATCTGGGAGGATCAGCAATGGGAGGAGGGTTTTTCTTGGGATTGATAAAATTGTTGTTTGAGATGGATGATTTTCAAGAAGCAGTTAAAACAGCGAAAAAAGGAAATAGGTTTAATATTGATTTAAAGGTGTCTGATATCTATGATGATAAAGATGACAGAATAGAAAATATTTTTAGAGAATTTACTGCAGCATCATTAGGAAAAATTAACGTTAATACTAATCTAAATTCATTACAACAGGAAGATATAATAAATTCCTTAATAAATATAATAGGGGAAAATATTGGGATTTTAGCATGCCATATAGCTGAAAATAACGATATAACTCATCTTACTTTCTGTGGAGGATTTCTTATAAATAATCGTATTTTAAAGAGAATTCTATCAATTATTTGTAAAGTTCGTAATAAAGAATCGATTTTCTTAAAAAATTCAGAGTTTATCGGTGCAATTGGTGCATTGATTGGAGAGAATCAGAGTATTGTGGGGCAATAGGTGCTCTTCTTTGATAAAAAGTTCAACTACTTAAAAATATTTATCTCTAAGTTAAAAATATAAAAATTAAGCTAGTTTTGTGTGTGCCCCTTTGGAGATTTCTAATCATCGTTTTCTCATAGAAACACTATAAAAGGGGCACATTTTTAGTAGGTTTTTGAAGCTATTTAATATTTACTAAACAAAATTATAATTTCTTGAGATGTATATATGTAAAGTTCATATGGCTTTTGAATGTTTATTTAACAAATCTTCATTTGTTTTTCCTAACTTGATTGCTAATTCTGCAATAATTGCGTCTAGATAAGTAAAGGCCACTTGTTCAAATGCAGTGCCTTCAGGGGTCAAAATTGCAGTGTCGTCACCTTCTGGAGTTCTATCTCGCTTGGTTCGGCCAAAAAGTTTAATAGTTACATCACCTACTCTTCCTATTACAGTCTCAGGATGGGAAGTAATAGTAACAATTGCGTGTGGTTTGACAGAATTCACGTAACTATTTAGTAAACTAACTACTATTGGAGTTGTACCAGAACCTGATAAAACTATTAATATATCTTCATCTCTTAAAGCGGGATTACTTGCAAGATTTGTAACCATATATATTTCAGCACCTAAATGGACCAATCTTGTAGCAAAACATTGTAAAATGAAAGCACTCCTGCCAGAAGCTAATAAAAAGAATCTGCGGTTATTAATTAATCCTTCATAAACCAAATCTATAAATTTTTGTGTATATTTGAAATATTTAGGTTTATTAAGATGTTCGATGTTTTCTTTTAGGTTTTTCCTTATAAGCTCCATGGATCTAAACAAAATGCACTTGTCTTTCCTATTTGGTTCTAATTCAATATTAGTCGTGGTCATATTTTTAAAGATTAACTATTAATTATGAATTAAATATGATACAATTTATAATATAACAAGATCTAAAATATAATTTTGCGTCATATTAATTATTTTAATTAAATCCTAATAAAAAGGCGTTAAATTAAATATGTATGAGGAATTTAAAAAAAATATACATATTTCAATAAAAGAAATTAAGGAATTTCTAAAATTCAAATAAATTATATAATAGATTACAGACCAAAAAAACTAATATAATAGGGATTTAATATTATAATTAAAGAAGATTTACAAAAGGCAAAAGAACGATTAGCTGCTTGGTGGGATCATGAAATAATTGATAGACCTGTTATTTCATATAATATTCCAGAAGGTCCAGGATCTGCTAAAGCACTTATTTCATCGAGTGCATTAAATTTTAACCTAGCAAAGAATTGGGATGGAATTGAACCGATTCTTGACACTTTTGAAAATAATAGTGAAGGATTAATATATGGAGGCGAATGTATTCCCTCTTATTTCCCAAATTATGGTCCGGGAATAATGGCTTCTGTTTTAGGTGTTACCCCAGAATATAAATCAGGTACTATGTGGTTTCATCGACCTACAGAATTAAAAGATATAATTTCCTTGCTTGAAAGCGTCAAATTAAATGATAATAATGAATGGTATTCTCGATTAAAACGGGTAACAGAAATTTCAGCTAGACGTGGTAAAAAAGCTAATTATTGTGTTTCCATGACAGACTTAGGAGGGATCCTAGATATATTAGTATCCTTTTTAGGACCAACAAAAATAATAATAGAAATGAAGCGCAATCCAGGGCTTATTGACACATGTCGAGCTATTATAATGGAAAAATATTTGAAAGTTTATGATGAGTTACAAGATATTATAAATCATTATACGGATGGCTGTAATTCTTGGTTGAATCTTTGGTGCCCTAAGCGATATTATACCATGCAGTGTGATTTTAGCGTAATGTTAAATCAACACTTCTTTAAACGTTTTGTTCTACCAGATCTTATAGAACAAGCAGAACATATGGACTATTCAATTTATCATTTAGATGGTCCAGAACAAATAAGGTTTGTGGATGACATTCTACCACATGTAACAGGAATACAATATGTTCCGGGATTAAAACCTAATATGCCTCAAGATGGAGATGATCATTGGATGCCACTTTATAAGAAGATACAAAACGCAGGAAAAAATATACATATGATGATATTTAATCATAAAAAAATTGCGCCAGTTTATAAGAAATTAGATACAAGTAAAATATTTGTTTATGCGGTTTTTCTCTCAAGATCCATTGCTAATTGTTATCTGCCTACATTTATAGGTGGAAATGGAGGGGATTTAGTTGAAAAGGCCTCAAATTGGATAAAAACTAATAATATAGAAAAAGTTACGAAAATTAAGATAAGAGAATATTTTACTGAAAATAATATCAAAATTAGTAAAGAACTTGAAACTCAAGTATTCAGAGAAGTCCGCGATATGACAAAGAAAAAAGGAGATTTTTCATATCTTGGTTAAAAGATTAAAAAAATAAACCCTTGTGTTAAGAAATATGGTATCTTTCATTATTTTCTCATCTCGTAGGAAATTATAGCTTTAAATCATAGGGTATTTTTGAAGACATAAGAGTTTCTTATTTCCTAACAGCATTAAATTAAATTTATCAATAAAATTTTTTCCGATTAATACTTGGATTCCGAGAGGACCTACCAATTCAGTAAGTGTAAATTCTAACTCAAATTTATTGCCATTAAAACTGAAAATAGTCTTAAAAATTGGTAATTCAATAATTCCATTTGCTGTCAACACTTCACTTGTTCGAACTGGCTTCAGGTTATAATCTTGAACTAATTTATTATTTAATGCCATGATTGAAGCGCCTGTATCAATTAATCCAAGTAATTGTTCTAATCTTCCATTAATTTCAACCGAAATCTCTAGTATCGGATAAAAATAATCATCAAATTTAGCTTGATTATAGCATTTTGTATTTTTAGGTGAAAATAAAGAAAAAAGAGTCTCAAATACAGGCATTTTCGCCCCCTTTCTTATAATTCCAGATGCTGCTTGAGGAAACTTTGAGTATAACTTATTCAACACCTCTTTTAAAGTATCTCCTACTATTACTATTTGATTCCGAGCAATACCTAGATATTTCCCATTTGGTATATAATCGGGGATGTCTATATTTTCCTCATTCATGGGGGGATTTTTTTTTATAAAATCATCAACAACCTCTTGAAGGTTCATTTTATCATCGATTGCCTCCCTAATAAACTCACTTACACTTTTATATCCCTTTAATTCAACAATTTTTTCGATTTTCTTTTTTTTTTCATTATCGACTTTGAAATTTATTATGGTCATAGTATTACCTCCCTTTATAAATTAAGTAAGACGATCCTTATATATTTGTCTCAATCTGGTTTCTAATTATAAAATATGATAGAGATTTTTCATATAATATAAAATTAAAGTAAAAAAAAAGTTAATATTATTGAATTGGCTCTTCTTCAAAGAATTAGAAAAAAAAAAAATAAAGATTTAAACAAACTCTGATACACACACGCTTAGCGATATTTATACATATTTTATCGCTAACAAAAGATCGTTCTTTGTTATCTTTGTAATTTTAGTAAAAAATTTTCACTAAATTTTTACGATTAGCGTGCATTGTGAATGCTCGAGCTTGTTCAGTCAAGCCAGTTGCAGTTTTTTCTAAATGATCGATTAACGAGTCCACTGCATTTCGGGCTACTATTCTTGCTCCTTGCTGTTTCATAAGCCTGCGAATTGGGCTCCAAGCGAATGAATGTTTTTTCTTTGCCATATTTTATTCCTCCAAATTTTTAAAATTCGTATTTTTAATTTTTTTTTGATTTATTTTTAATGTTTCTTAGTTATTATTATATGTGAAGAGTTATTTAAATGTTTTGGCGAATGGACAGATTCTGAAGAGTTAAATTGAAAAAATTTTAACGACAAAAAATATGATTTTAACAGATGGTTATAATTCTGTGATCACTTAACTGTTATTCGTATCAAATATATGAATTAATTTTTTTACAATCAAATTATTTGAGAATTCAAATTTGAAAAATTCCTATTTTTTTATACTTTTAGTAGGTTTTTATGGCGAATTAAAAAATTTTAAATTAAACATTTTCATACATTAGAGGTATCTTATGATTATTGGTGTGATTATCAAATTATAATCATTATTAAATTTGTAAGGAAATAATAATTCTAATCTGGGGATCATTATGTCAATAAGGCTTTGAAAATTATTAATGATATAACAAATTGTAATTTAATTTCTATATAATGAACTTTACATTAAAAATTAAAATTCAAGCTTGTTTCCCTACAATGATCATTACTACAGCTAATACAGCTATTGTGTTGTAAGATAAAATTTAAAAAAAAAGTGATTAGAGTAGTACAATTATAAATATAAATGATAATTAATAATTAAAAATAAAAAAAAAGTGATTTTTAAATGAAATATAGAAAGTTTGGTTCATTAGGTTGGGACGTGTCAGTATTAGGATTTGGAGCGATGCGATTCCCGTTAGATTCACGAGGTAAAATTGAAGAAGAAGAATCAATAAAAATGATAAGACATGCCATTGATGGCGGTGTGAATTATATTGATACAGCATATCCTTATCATGGAGGAAAAAGTGAAATTATTTTAGGTAAAGCGTTGCAAGATGGGTATAGAGAGAAAGTACATCTTACCACCAAATTGCCAATGTTTTTAATAAAAAAAGAAAGTGATTTTGACAAGTTTCTCAATCGGCAAATAAAAAGACTTCAAACGAACCCAGACATTTATTTATTTCACGGAATGAATCAACATCTCCTGGAATTAGTTAAAAAATTAGACTTGATTAAAAAAATGGAAGATGCCCGTGCTAACGGATCATTCAAATATATCGGCTTTTCTTTTCATGATACTATTGAAGTCTTTAAAGAAATATTGGATTATTATAACTGGGATTGCTGTCAAATTCAATTTAATTATTTGGATATAGATTATCAGGCTGGAATGGAAGGGTTAAAATATGTCGGGAAAAAGAACATCGCACTAATTGTCATGGAACCAATAAGAGGGGGAAAATTAGCCCTTACGGGCGAACAGTTGTATGAAAAAACAGAAATGAAAGAAATCCTTGAAAAATCCAAAGTGAAAAGAACAATGGCAGATTGGGCATTGCAGTATGTTTGGAACCAACCGGAAGTTTCAGTCGTACTGAGCGGTATGAGTAACATGCAACAGGTCATGGAGAATCTCGAATCAGCAAACAATTCAGGGATGAACAGTTTAACCGAAGATGAATTAATAACAATTAATGAATTACGAGAAGCTTATCGGAAATATAATATCATATCTTGCACGAGTTGTAAGTATTGTTTGCCATGTCCAAATAATGTAACTATTCCGAGCGTATTCGGTTTTGTAAATGAATTGGCTTATTGGGGTGAAAAACGTAGAAAAATGATCGGGGCATTTTATGGTAGAATGGCAAAAACCTCAGAGGATTATGAAAGAAGGAAGATACAAGAGGGAGAAGTTGAAGGAAGCGCAGGTTTATGCACGGAATGTGGTGAATGTTTAGAGAAATGCCCGCAACAAATAGATATTCCTGAAATGATGAAAAAAGCAAAAGTCGTATTCAATAATGGCCAAGAAATCTCAGAAACTTTTAATTAAATCATTACACGCCTTTTTTTTAGAGAAGTTTACTTCATAATCAGACTTCATCTTAAACAATATTATGTTTTACTTTCTGATATGTGCTTTTTCAAGAATTGATTGGTTGTAAGATAAAGAGTTTACATTAAAAATTATAATTTAAAAGAAAAATCGTGGCAAGGATGAGCTCGTCTCTATCCAGCATATTATCTCTAATATTTTCCCTAAAAAAATTAAGCATTATTGGTACAACTCTCTCTAAGCAATTTCTTTATTAAATTACTAATTTTATAAGTTTATTCATTTCCTTTCTCATCATTTAGATTTTAAATCATCAATTAATTGCTTTATGTATATTTTGAAATCGTTATATTGTCATATAAGTAAAGATTGCTGAAATCATTGGGCATGACCCATGTTTCTAAAGAGATAGTACTTTTTAAAGCGCTTTTTTCAAAATCTACCAGCATAAAATGATAGGCTTCTAGTTTTTCTGCAATAAATTCATTCGAATGCTCATTATGTAAAGGAGCACCAGCCCCTCCGGTTGTAAAATATATTGTATCATCTAAGTCTGTATAATTATAAAATTCTGAATCATCATATTCGAGAGTAGAAGAATTTATAATTGGATAACTTCTCTCGTATAGATGATCATGTCCAGCGAAAGTGAATGAGACGTTATATTTATCAAATAAAGGTCTCCAGTTATCTCTGTGATATGAATAAGATCTATTTTGTATTAAAGGATGATGCATAAAAGCGAAATTAAAGGTATTATCTTGAGAATATTGAATTAAAGTTTAATTTAGCCAATCTGTTTGAATATCATCCCCTTGCGTATACCCATTAGAGTTAAGAATAATAAATCCTATATTCCCAATATTAAATGAATAATAGCGATTAGTATAGGTATTACGCATTGGAAGATTGTCATACATCTTTATCGAAGGATATTCTCCAAATTCATGATTTCCCTCTACATAAATTCCTTGCTTATAGGCGTTCAATATTTCGGTATCTATGAAATAATTATTCCATTGACCTTGAATTCTCCCATCATTTACAATATCTCCACAAAGTATAGTAAAATCAAATTTGTCTCTGAAATTTTCCATAATTTTATTCGTAAGAGCATTTCTTACATTTCTCTGAGTTCTACTATCTCCATAAATCAAAAATCTAATATGATTTGTTTCATTTGCTAAAGTAGTAAAATTCATTACTTCTCTAAAATTACTTTCATATGATCTTACCTGATAAAAATATGTTTTATTAGGAAGCAAATTATTTAACTCTACCGAGTAAAAAAATGTTGATGTGGAAAGCTTGGTCGTATTAGGTTTAATTTCTAAGTAATTTGACAAATCAGATTTATTAGAATATAGCAATTTTGGATTAGTAGCATTCTTTTCTGTAAACCAAGATATAACTACAGAATCATTAAAATCATTAATAAATGTAAGTCTAATTCCTTTTGGATTGGTTGTTAATCCTATAACTCTTTTAAAATCATCATCGTTATTAGAATTTTTACTCTCTTCTTCTCTTTGTAATAGAAAAACTAGATAAGTAGAAATAATTATAGAAAAACAAACTACACTAATAAAAATTAATTTATTTACTTTCCTCATCCTTAATTTATTTTTTACTGTGTTCTTTTAATATTTAAGCATTCTAATTTATTTAATTAAATTTAATAAAAAAAATTAATTCAAAATTAGCTAAATTTTTAGGTGTCTAAAACTCGGACATTAAAAATTATAATTTAAAAGAAAAATTTTATTTAACCATAATTCCTTTTAACTATTAAAATAATTCATTAATTCAAGATTTATTATTAAAGGTTAAAAAAATGTCGCAAATAATGGTTCCCGGTGCAGTTGGTGTAGCCATCAAATGTAAAGATGGCGTCGTGCTCGGAAATGATAGGCGTGCTACATGGGGTTATACTGTTACAAATAAATCAACTAGAAAAGTGTTTAAGATAACTGATTATATTGGTATAGCAGCATATGGCTTAATAGGAGATTTTCAAATTTTAGTAAAAATTATGAGAGCTCAGGCTAATTTATACGAATTAGAGGCAGGTAATAGGATTTCTACACGGAGCATGGGTAAGTTAGTCTCAAATTATCTTTATTCAAGAAAAATGTATCCTTTATACACTAATTTGGTTATTGCTGGAGTAGATAAAGAGGGGCCAAAGTTATATACATTAGATGCGATAGGCTCATTGATGCCGGATGATTACGGTACAGCAGGTACAGGAATGCTACTTTCAATCGGAATTTTAGAAGCAGAATATAAACAAGATATGACTGTTGAAGATGGAGCAAAATTAGTTGAAAAAGCGATACTCAACTCTACAAAAAGAGATGCAATGACAGGTAATGGGATTGATTTGCTAATAATAACTGAAGACGGCTCTAAAGAAAAGCAAATTGAAATTCAAGAACTTGGAGAGTAGACCGTCTGTTTCTTTTTCTTTACATTAAACTTTAAAGGTATTCAATTTTATCTATAATAAATTGAATCAATGTTAGTAATACATAATATAATTAGCTGTTTATAGGTGTTTTTTCATTGAAATTAGTTGATAATTTATTTAATGGTATTCGAGAAATTAAGGGATTTACTAAAGATGAATTATTAGAAATTAAAAGAAATCTGACAAAATTCAAATCAGAAAAATCAGATCAAAATGAAATAAATGACTTTCTGAAAGGAAAATTTTCAAGTGAAGCTATAGATCTTTATACGAGCTATATTAATGAAATAAAAGATTTTGTTGAACAATTTCTAAGTTTAAAGGAAGATTCAAAAAATAAAAGTAGTTTTGTCTTTCAAGATTTAAAAACAGGAATATTAGATGAGATAAAACTGATTTCTAGTAATTTATTAAACTCAAAATTAAATGGACGGAATATTAAAAGATTTCTAAAGAATAACGATTTGTTAAACAATCATTTAGCATTAGTTCAAAATCTTTTTGACGAAGTTGGCAATTTAATCACTATTATTGAGAATTCAATTGATAAGGTTGGTGGTATTTATGACCACATTAATTATATTTGGTGTGAGATAAATAAAATTAAAAATTTACCCTTTAAATTTAAAGAATTGCCAAATTTTTTATACACATTCGATGAATTTAAAGAATTGCGTAATTTTATAGAAAATGCAGATATTAATGCTTCTAAAAAACAGAAGCGGAAGAAGAAAGATAAAACTTTCATAACTAATTTTAATGAGATTTATAAATTCTATGATAAAAATCAAGGGGATAAAATTAAAATTTATCAAGATCTGATTGTTCTCTTATATGATATCAATAGTATTGAAGAATTGGAAAGCAGTGATGAAGAGTTTGGAGAATTTATAAATGTTCTTGATAGAAAGGACATAATTAGAAAATTAAAAGCATTTTTAAATCCAATATTTAAAAAATTAATAGAGGACAAATTAGAAAGTATTTTCAGGGAAATTCTTGAGTTAGATAATAGCTTTAAGTTGGATGATGAAAAACAAAAAGTTAATCTCGAAAATCTGCTAAACCAAAAAATTAGTATTCTTCTTCCCAAAATATCAGACTATTATTTGAATGGTCTAGAAAAAAAATATCAAGCAATATTAAATGATTTAAAGGAATATGATGAATTCAAAAATATATCCACTTTTTATACTGAAAAAATAAATATTTTCTATTCATTTATAGAGGAAATAGATAATGCAGTTGCAAATTTAGAACCTCTTCTCATACCTTATGAAGAAATCACAAATTCACTAAGAAAAATATTTGATAATGTATTTACTGAAATAATCCGTAGAAAAGATGAGTATACGTTTTATCTAAAAACTATCAGAAAGGAAAGATTACGTGATAGTGTTAGAAATTTCATTTATGAAAAAATTTCTGAAATAAATGAATTAATGGAGGGTTATCAAGACGAAACATCATTAATAGTAAGAGAAGAATTCCCTCAATTAAAGCAATTGCGAGAAATTCTTAAAGACTACAAAGTTAAAATTCAAAATATTAAAGATATTGTATATCAAAAAGTTGATAAGTTTAAGGAAAAAGATATT
>SDBT01015099.1_pt1 | contig 12289 bp, 6 predicted proteins | sample 2277101 | NCBI WGS metagenome assembly SDBT01 (sample SAMN10404973, study PRJNA504765) | marine sediment metagenome | isolation source: marine sediment core GS10_PC15, 103 cmbsf | place: Arctic Ocean: Southern Knipovich Ridge | collected 2010
GAGATATTGGGGTAAGCATTTTTGGGCAATAGGTTACGGAGCATGGAGTACAGGAAATGTAACTGATAAAATGATCCAGGAATATTTAAAACACCATCGAGACAAATCAAATTTTGATAGTGGAAATATGATCATGGAATAGGAATTCCATTCCAATTCTTAAACCTCTGCACTTTCAGTGCAGAGTGGTTTAGTTTGTTTATCCCGAAGTCTCGGAATACTGCGTTATGCTATTATAGCCGAAAACTTTATTATTTAAGCAAAAATTTTATGTCATCCTGGAAGGATCTTCCAACGTGCAGATTCGATTTCGACAAGCAGGAAGATTCCTATGGAATGACAGAAGAGAAATTTCCATTTGTTTGCAGCCAGAGGCAGCGCTATGAATAATCCAGGCTAATAAAATGACAGATAAATTAATAAATACAGCCACAGATCTACTGAAAAGGTTAATTTCATTGCCCTCAATCAGCGGTGATGAAGATAAAACAGCGCAGGAAATTCAAAACTTCTTTGAATTGAATGGAATGAAATCCTACCGATTGGACAACAACATTTATGCCTTTAATGAAGATTTTCAAGCGAATAAACCGACGCTCCTGTTAAATTCACATCATGATACCGTAAAACCGAATGTCAGCTGGACGCGTGATCCCTTTACACCGGAAATTAATAATGGGAAGTTGTTCGGATTAGGCAGTAATGATGCCGGGGCTTCATTGGTCTCCCTGATAGCAGTCTTTTTACATTTTTATAAACAAAAGAATTTAAGTCATAATCTGGTTCTTGCAGCAACAGCAGAAGAAGAAAGCTCCGGGGAGAAGGGGATACGCTCTGTTTTACCGGAGGTGGGCACAATTAACCTGGCTATTGTAGGAGAACCGACGGGGATGGAGATGGCTGTGGCTGAGAAGGGTCTTATCGTACTACGATGCGAAGCAATAGGAAAATCAGGTCATGCGGCGCGGAATATAGGTGAAAATGCGATTCTTAAGGCGATCGAGGATATCAGATGGTTTAGTTCCTATCAATTTCCTAAAGAATCCGTATCATTAGGACCGGTAAAAATGTCGGTTACGATGATCGAATCAGGTACCCAGCATAATGTGATTCCGGATCGGTGTAAATTTACGGTGGATATCCGGACAGTTGATACCTATACTCATGAGGAAATATTAAACATCATCAGAGAAAATACTATTAGTACTTTCTCTGATCCTTCGCTGAATTTATCGCCATCAAGCATTCCCATGGGACACCCCCTGGTCAAAGCAGCGACAGAATTTGGCATCGGGACGTTTGGCTCTCCGACGCTTTCGGACCAGACCTTTATCCCAGCGCCTTCTGTCAAAATTGGACCGGGTATGTCCGAAAGGTCGCATACGGCTGATGAATTTATTTACCTTGCCGAGATCGAGCAGGGAATAACAATCTATAACAAATTGCTAACACATTTCCTTATAGGGTAGTCTGAGCGGTTGTGGCATCCTGACCAAATAAGGAATTTATTAAGGTTAATTAATTATACAATAGTTTTGTTTTAAACGCAGAGAACGCTGAGTTCCTGCCTCCGCCAATTATAGGCGCCATACCCACGTCTGAGGCGTGTGGTGTGGGGCGGCGCAAAGATTATTTATATAAACAATATGAAATCTCTATTTAATTATGGCGTGTTGAGGAGATTACGACTAATAGGAAAGTTCCTTTGGAGTATACTTAACATAAGGTATATGTGTGTAAAGACGTCCCGGCGGGACGTCTCTACATCATGCAAATTAATTTAAAAGATGACACCACAGAGTCATATATTACCCCGTGTACTCTGTGGTTATTTTTTACACTACCATCGGTGTAATATGGAAGGGTAAAATGACAAATAAAAAGTTGTGGAAGAAGAGCGATACTCTTGAAGAGCAAATAGAGCTATTTACGGTAGGCAAAGACCGGGATCTTGACTTGTTTCTTGCCGAATTTGACATCATCGGATCAATCGCTCACATCACCATGCTGGAAACCGTGGGTCTTTTAACGGAACATGAACTTAAGGTCCTGAAAAAGGAACTGATCGGGATATTAGATGAAGTCAGAAAAGAAACCTTTGTGATTGAGGAGGATGTTGAGGATATACATTCACAGATTGAACTGCTTCTTACCGGGCGTCTGGGTGAGGTCGGGAAAAAGATCCATAGCGGACGTTCACGAAATGATCAGATTTTACTTGATTTGCGTCTGTTTATTCGCTCTCAGACAAAAGGGATTGTCCAGGAGACAGAAAGTTTGTTTAACCTGTTAATATCACTTAGCGAGCGGTATAAAAAAGTCGGCATGCCTGGTTATACGCACACACAGGCAGCGATGCCTTCATCATTTGGACTCTGGTTCAGTGCATTTGCTGAATCTTTGATTGATGATCTGGAACAACTTTATGCGGCCTATAAAATAATAAATAAAAATCCACTTGGTTCTGCCGCAGGCTACGGATCATCCTTTCCTCTCAATCGACAGTTGACCACGGATCTGCTTGGTTTTGATGTAATGAACTATAACGCCATATATGCTCAGGTTGGGAGGGGGAAAAGCGAAAGAGTGACCAGTCAGGCCATCGCCTCGTTGGCGGAAACCTGTGGTCGTATGGCCTCGGATGTCATTTTATTTATGTCACAAAATTTTAATTTTTTATCATTCCCTGATACATTAATTACGGGTTCCAGTATTATGCCCCATAAGAAGAACCCGGATCTTTTTGAAATTTTGCGGGCAAAATGTAATCGCTTAAAAGCACTGCCCAATGAGATGCTCATGATTACAACAAATTTAATTACAGGGTATCATCGTGACCTGCAGTTGATCAAGGAATCATTTATCCCCGCAGTATTTGAAATTATTGAATGTCTGAAAATTTTACATTTTGCAATGCTGCATGTTCAGGTTCGCCACGATATTCTTGAGGATGATATGTACCTATCTGTGTTCAGTGTCGAGGCGATTAATCATCTGGTGGAGCAGGGGATCCCTTTTAGAGAGGCCTATCATCAGGTGGCGAAGGAGATTGAGAGTGGAAAATTCAAATCTCCGGCTAAGACGGTCTATAAACATGAAGGAAGCATTGAAAATTTATGCAATGAAAAAATTGTTGAAGAAATGCAACGGGTTTTAATTGAGTTTGATTTTGACAAGGCAGATAAAGCCCTGGAGAAATTGTCAAGCCTGTAAGGGATAGTGAAAAAGGAAAAATGGTATTGGGTATAGGGTATATGGTATAGGTTTAAGGCAAAAGGCTTTTTTAACGCAAAAACGCAAATATTTGTTCACGAATAAGCACGAATTTCAACGAATTTCACGAATGATTTTGAATTATTTATTGCTTTTCTCTGCGGCTCTGCGCCTCTGCGAGAATAAAAAAACAAATAAATATTTAGCGTTTTTTGCGGCTTGGCGTCTTTGCGTGAGGAAAAACATAACCAGAAATTAAGGAAATTGAATGATAATCCAAGGAACAATATGAGTAAACAACATAAAGGTCTTTACGATCCGAGATTTGAACACGATGCTTGCGGTGTTGGATTTGTGGTAAATATCGACGGTGGAAGAAATCACGATATTATTAATGAAGGTATAACTGTACTGTGTAACCTGGAGCATCGGGGCGCTGTCGGCAGTGATAAGAAGACAGGGGATGGTGCGGGTATGCTAATTCAGATACCGGATCAGTTTTTCAGAAAGGTTCTTGATTTTGATTTGCCACCGGAAGGGCAGTACGGTGTTGGGCTCATATTTCTGCCAAATAAGGTGGATGATTTACAACCCATCTGTACCATGGTTGAGGATCAGGTAGTCCGGGAAGGTGGCAGGGTTCTGGGATGGCGTGATGTGCCAACAAATGAAGAATGTTTGGGGGAAATCGCAAAACAGTCATGTCCGAAAGTTAAACAAATATTTGTAACATTTGGGGGCATGCAGGCTGAAAACCTGAATAGAAAACTCTACATTGTGCGAAAATGCATCGAAAATGCAGCCGGAAAAATGGGTCTGGGCATGAATGAGTTTTACGTCCCCTCATTCTCGGGCAGCACCATAATTTACAAGGGGATGTTTGTCTCCACACAATTCAGTGATTTTTACCTTGATCTCAATGATCATGACATGATCAGCGCGATCGCCCTGGTTCATCAGCGCTACAGCACAAATACATTTCCGTCCTGGCCATTAGCTCAACCTTTCCGGTTTATAGCTCATAACGGAGAAATTAACACGCTTCGGGGAAATATCAATAAAATTATGACCCGGGATGATACGCTGGCTTCTCCCAATTTTGGTACGGATATACAAAAACTCTTCCCGATTCTCAATCCAGACGCCAGTGATTCAGCCATATTTGATAATGTTTTTGAACTGTTGACCATGAGCGGCAGAAGTATGGAACATACGATGATGATGATGGTGCCGGAAGCTTTTGGGAACTTGTATCATATCAGTCAGGATAAGAGGGCATTTTATGAATACCACATGTCCATCATGGATCCCTGGGACGGACCTGCAGCGCTTGCCTTTAGTGATGGGACTAAAATTGGTGCCCATATGGACAGAAATGGCCTGAGACCGCTTCGATATCTGATCACGAAGAGTGGAAAGGTGATTATGGCCTCTGAAACGGGCGTGCTGGATATTGACCCGTCTGAGGTCAGGGAAAAAGGCAAATTAGGCCCGGGTAAAATGTTACTGGTCGATACGGCACGCAAGCGGGTTATTCGTAATAATGAAATTAAATCTGCTGTTTCACGCTGGAAACCTTATCGCCGCTGGTTGGAGGAAAACAAGATAGAATTAAGAGGACTTTTTCAGGTTCCCGGGAAAATTACAGTAGATAAGACTACCCTGGCTGTGAGACAGAGAGCCTTCGGATATACACAGGAAGACTTAAAACTTATTCTTACACCCATGGTGAAAAATTCACAGGAACCTTTGGGCTCGATGGGGAATGATGCTTCTTTAGCGGTCCTGTCAAAAAGACCTCAATTATTATACAATTATTTTAAGCAGACATTTGCGCAGGTGACGAACCCGCCTATCGATCCATACAGAGAAAATCTGGTAATGTCTCTCTCCAGTTTTGTGGGAAGGCAACGCAATTTGCTGGAAGAGATTCCCGAACATTGCTGTCAGTTAAAACTATCGAATCCTACACTGACAAATGAGGATATTGAGAGACTGAAGGGATCTGAAGTTCCTGGTTTTCGTGTTTGTACGATTTCGATGCTTTTTGAGGCAAGAAAAGCATCTCTGGAAAAAGGGTTGGATAAACTCTGTCTTGAGGCAGAAAGGATGGTTGATGAGGGCTATTCGATGATAATTATAAATGATCGGGATATAGATCCGGATGTAGCCGCCATTCCTGCCCTTCTGGCGATATCAAAAGTTCATCATCATCTGGTTTCTAGAGGGAAGCGCCGGCTCACAGCCTTGATATTAGAAACAGGTGAGGCCCGGGAAGTACATCATTTTGCCACTTTGCTTTCTTATGGGGCAAGTGGGATAAATCCCTATCTTGTTTTTGAATCCGTATCAGATCTCCAGGATCGCGGATATATCAATCGTTTATTACCTTCAGCTACGGCAACAATGCATTATATAACAGCGGTGAACAAGGGATTATTAAAGGTGATGTCAAAAATGGGTATTTCCACCCTGAGAGGTTACCGGCATTCTCAAACGTACGAGGCCTTTGGTCTTAATGAACCATTTGTCCAGGCGTGTTTTCCGGGTAGCCCCTCCAGAATCGGAGGTGTCGGTCTGGATGTTATCGAAGAAGAGACCCTTATTCGCCATCATGATGCCTTTGCTAAGATCGGAAAATCAAACAGTCTTCTGGAGAGTGGAGGGATCTATGCTTACAGGCAGACCGGTGAAAATCATATGTATTCTCCGGAAGTGCTGGTAAATCTGCAGAATGCCGTGCGGACGAATAACTATACCTTATTCAAAAAATATTCTTCGGATGTCAACGATATCTCCAAAAACCTTTGTACTATCAGAGGTCTCTTAAAATTAAAAGAGGGAAAACCTGTTCCGATTAATGAAGTTGAACCGATAGAGTCTATTGTAAAGAGGTTTGTCACATCTGCCATGTCATTTGGTTCTATCAGCAAGGAAGCGCATGAGACCCTGGCCATTGCCATGAATCGTATCGGAGCAAAAAGTAATTCAGGTGAAGGGGGCGAAAACGAAGAAAGATATGTACCTTTGCCCAATGGGGATTCCTCAAAAAGCAAAGTCAAACAGGTAGCATCGGCAAGGTTTGGTGTTACAAGCAACTATTTAATAAACTCAGAAGAATTACAGATTAAGATTGCCCAGGGTGCTAAACCGGGTGAGGGTGGTCAATTACCCGGATATAAAGTTGATGAAGTGATCGCAAAGGTCCGTCATTCTACACCGGGGGTTATGCTCATCTCACCGCCACCACATCATGATATTTATTCGATTGAGGATCTTTCGCAACTTATCTTTGATCTGAAATGTGCTAATCCTGAAGCAAGGATATCTGTTAAACTGGTCTCAGAGGTAGGTGTTGGTACCGTTGCAGCAGGAGTGGCCAAGGGTAAGGCAGAAATGGTACTTATCAGTGGAAGTGACGGCGGAACAGGTGCTTCACCCCTTTCATCGATAAAGCATGCCGGGGTCAGTTGGGAAATTGGTTTGGCTGAAACACATCAGACGCTTGTTCAAAACGATTTAAGAGGACGAATACGTATACAGGTCGACGGTCAATTGAAAACGGGACGGGATGTCGTCATCGGTGCATTATTAGGTGCAGAAGAATTTGGTTTTGGGACGGCAGCCCTTGTGACGCTTGGATGTATCATGATGCGTAAATGTCATCAAAATACTTGTCCTGTTGGGGTGGCCACTCAGAATCCGGATCTTCGAAAACGATTCACCGGTAAGCCGGAATATGTGATCAACATGATGCATTTTATTGCGGAAGAGGTCCGCAAACATATGGCCTCAATGGGTTTTCGTTCATTTGATGAAATGGTAGGGCGGGTTGATATGCTTGAGGTGATTGATGCCATCAGTCATTATAAATTAAAAGGACTCGATTTTTCCCGCATATTGTACAAACCGGAAATTAAAAAGAAAACAGCCGTCAGATGTGTGACCAATCAGCAACATGACTTTTCAAACATGTTGGATATAGAATTGATTAAAGCCTGTCATGAATCTTTAACCAGGCGAAAACCTCTTAGAATTGAAAGGACCATACGAAATTTCAACCGAACTACGGGAGCAATGTTAAGCTCAGAAGTATCAAAGCGTTACGGTTCGAAAGGTCTGCTATCTGATACGATTAATATAAAGTTTATTGGATCTGCAGGTCAAAGTTTTGGGGCATTCCTGGCACCGGGAATCACCTTTGAGCTGGAGGGAGACGCCAATGATTACCTTGGCAAAGGACTTTCCGGTGGCAAGATAATAGTCCGCCCGTCATCCGGGTGTACTTTTTTACCACAGAACAATATTATTACCGGCAATGTAAATTTGTTCGGGGCTACAAGTGGTGAAGTCTATATACATGGCCGGAGTGGTGAACGGTTCTGTGTCCGCAACAGCGGTGCCATCGTGGTTGTTGAGGGGGTTGGAGATCACGGCTGTGAATATATGACCGGTGGCAGGGTGATTGTTCTGGGTAAAACGGGTGTGAATTTTGCTGCTGGAATGAGCGGTGGTATCGCTTATGTCCTTGATCAGAATCAATTATTTGATACTCATTGTAATCTGGAAATGGTGGATATTGAGCCTGTAAATGAGAAAGCAGACGAAGAATTTTTACTGAAGTATATCCGAAATCATATCACTTATACCGGTAGTAAGTATGCAAAGGGCCTTCTGGATAACTGGGAAGAAATGTTACCCTACTTTGTTCGTGTGATGCCTGTAGATTACCGGCATGCGCTTAAACGTATCGAGGCACGCAAGTATGAGGATGTTGGTCAGGTGGGTATGACAGAAGAGGTATATTTATAATGGGAAAAACAACAGGGTTCTTAGAATATAAAAAGCAGACAGCAGAACATCAGCCAGTAAAGAAACGCCTGACTCATTATAACGAGTTCACGCAATTTCTCAAAACTGCAGAATTAGCTGAACAGGGTGCCAGATGTATGGATTGTGGGATTCCTTTCTGCCATTCCTCGTACGGATGCCCGGTTCAGAATCTGATTCCCGAATGGAATGATCTTGTGTACAACGATCAGTGGCGGGAAGCCTATGAAAGATTAGAGCTAACAAACAATTTTCCTGAAATTACAGGCCGGGTTTGTCCCGCTCCCTGTGAAACGGCCTGCACGTTAGCCATTAATGATAGCCCGGTTACGATTAAACAGATCGAATTAGCTATTATAGATAGAGCGTTCAGGGAAAACTGGGTACAGCCAAAACCACCCATGACAGAAAGCGGTGACAGCGTCGCAATAATCGGATCCGGTCCTGCCGGCTTAGCTGCTGCACAACAGCTGCGTCGCTCAGGTCATACGGTAACGGTTTACGAAAGGGCCCCCAAGATTGGTGGGCTGCTTCGATACGGGATCCCGGATTTTAAACTGGATAAAAAAATACTCGACCTAAGGTTGGATCAGCTCAGTGCTGAAGGTGTAAAATTCAGAACTGATATAGATATAGGGGAGGATCTTTCTGCCCGTTATCTGCAAAAAAGTTTTGATGTTATATTGATTGCAACAGGAGCCACGGAGCCTCGTGATTTTGAACTCCCCGGTAGAGATTTAGATGGTATCTATCCGGCCATGGAATACCTCACACTTTCAAATAAGTTTGTTGATGGAGAAATCAAGGAGAATCAGCTCATCTCCGCTAAAGATAAAAATGTTCTGGTTATCGGGGGTGGGGATACAGGATCCGATTGTGTGGGAACAGCGAACCGGCAGGGTGCCCGACAGGTTTATCAATATGAGATCTTAACCAAACCACGGGACTGGAAACATTCCTGGAATCCGGAATGGCCAAACTGGCCCAATATACTTCGAACGAGCTCATCTCATGAAGAAGGTTGTCAAAGGGACTGGGGAATCCTGACCAAATCATTTAGCGGTGAGGATGGCAAATTAAATATGGCACATTTTAGCCGGGTAGAGTGGAAGTCAGAAAATCAAAACGGAAAGTTCAAAATGGCGGAGATTGCGGAATCGGAGTTTTCATTGCAAGTCGATTTAGTATTTTTGGCGATGGGATTTGTTCATACGGAACATAACCGCTTAGTCACACACCTGGGGCTCGAATACGATCAACTCGGAAACATCAAAACAGACGAAGAGTATATGTCATCCGTTCCGGGGGTATTTTCTGCCGGTGATGCAAAGAAAGGGGCCTCTCTAGTTGTGCATGCTATTTACGAGGGTCGTCAGGCGGCGGAGGCGATAAACCGGTATTTGAAAAAATGATGTTTTTGTGGTGTCATTCTGTAAGAATCTTCCAACTTGTCGAGATTGTATCTGCACTTGGGAAGATCCCTACTGGATGACAGAAGTATAGACATGTCATTCAGAAGGAAACTTCCAGAGTGTCGAGATCACATCTGCACACGGAAGATCCCTACGGGATGTCAAATTACAAACTTGTGAGGGGATTATAATGGAAAATACAAAAATTGCAATATTAGGCGCGGGAAGTCTTGGAGTGGCCATAACGGATGGTCTATTTGCTTCCGGATTAATAAAAAAAGATCAAATTATTCTTACCAGACGGAAAGTGCATCTATTAGAAAAATATGAAAAAATGGGCGTCAGAGTTACAGATGATAACATTGCAGCAATCAAAAAGTCGGATGTAATTATCATCGCTGTAGAGCCGCAACAAATTAACCATCTGCTGGAAGAAATAAGTGGGCATTTAGTTGAAGAAAAACATATTGTTATATCTGTGGTGACAGGTGTCAGTACCAGGCAGATACTGGAAAAAACCGGTAAGAAATTAGCCCTTGTCCGGGCAATGCCCAACACAGCGATCAGTATTCGCGAATCAATGACCTGTCTGTCATCTGAAAGTTCTAATGGACAGGCGATGACCGTCGCCGAATCTATCTTCAATACAGTCGGCAGGTCACTCCGAATCGAAGAAGAATTAATGGGAGCTGCCACAGCATTAGGTGCCTGCGGAATCGCTTTTTTTCTTAGGGCAATTCGAGCTGCCTCGCAAGGTGGTATTGAGATAGGTTTCAGTCCCGCGAAAGCTTTACAGATAGCAGCCCAAACGGCCAAGGGCGCTGCATCCCTGTTGCTTGAAAATGAACAACATCCTGAATTCGAGATCGATAAAGTAACAACGCCTCGCGGTGTAACTATTGCAGGTTTAAATCAAATGGAGCATGATGGATTTAGTTCGGCTATGATCAAAGGAATTGTCACCTCGGCGACCAAGGCAGAGAAATTGTACGAAGGATAGTATATTTAACTACAAGTCATGTGGTGCATCATCGACCTGCTGGTGTGACCCTTTTGCTTGATTTGAGCTCATGCAAAATATGGTAAAAGATTTCGTGAGGATCAGTTGATTTAAAGACAGAAACCAATTTTATCATAACGCCTCAATCGGATACTTACCCGATCAGCAAGTCGCATATAGTATGCAGTCTTGCTGACTTTTTGTCAAAGCAGCTGGCTCAATTCCAATGATATTTGTTTTATCTGCTCTGCATCGGCCAAATATATTTTCCTTATCATGGGTACATATGGTTACAAAATAAATACCGTTTGAGCAATAATTATATCCATTTAATCGTATTGAACGACGATGATGATATCTCATTTAATAGAGTATCACAAATATTATGCCAATCTGTGAAACTTGATAATCAATTCTTAACTATAATGAAACCTTAAGATTTAGTCTGGCATAGTTTTGGTACTCTATTTTACACTATAATTAAAATCATTAATTCTTTAAGTAGGTGTGTAAAAAGAAAGGGTATCAATTATGCCTGTTAACTATTATCTGCGTCCGAATAAACTGGGGAAAGACGGAAAAACCTACATGGCCAAAATTGAAGGTCACCGCCTCAAAATAGATAACCAATCTGAAAAGTCCGGGATATATTTTATCAACGATAGGCACGAAAAGATGAAGGTTGAAGTGATTGGGATGAACACACCCTCACAGTTACTGTTTCTGATTCCCGCCAGCCTTCCAAATGGTACCTATACCCTGGAGATACGGACCGTGATAAAAAATGCAGAACGCAGTTCACAACTGTCGGAATCTCTGGTAGTAAAGAGTGGATAGTGGCTTAAATGTTGATCCTTTAAGCCTAATGTCCTCGTCTGCGTTATTACTATAAAAGAGCCCACATGATCATAATATTGATGTGCTCTAGGTTATGTTAAGGGCGAAGCCAGGCATGACTCTTTAATAACAACCAGGGACAAAAGGATGTTTAGACCGTAGATTTAAAATGTGTACTAACAGAATAAAAATAAATCAGCAATAATACTACTGAATTTGTAATCCTGCTTTCTGAAGCCCCTCTATGATATGTTCAACCAATTCTTCTTCCTTTACGTAGCGCTGAATCAGCATGCGAGATTTTTCCTGAAAACCCGGTTTGAATTTTAAAAGGTAGCTAATTTGATGTTCAGCCTCTTCCTGCCGCTGTAACTGCCCGAGACAGGCTGCGCGTAACATTGGCACCCAAAACAGGTTGGGTAAATCATACTGAATTGCTTCTTTGTAGGCTAATTCATACTTGTATTGCCTGTAATAGTAAAGCGTTGTTGTCCCGTGGTACCAATGTGGATAGCTGATGTTCCTGCTCATAGCTTTATCCAAAAGTTTTTTGCCCTGTTCCCAGTCCCCATAGAGCGCAAGAAATTGGCCAATACCGCCTATACGAAGCGACGAGTTTGGATTTAATTTTTGCGCATTTTCCATCTCCAGGTAAAAAAGTTCCCGGTTATCAAGGTGAAAATAGAGCGAAGCGGAAATGATTCGAACCAGCTGGTTTGCCGGGTCTGTGCTGACAGCTCGCTGGACAAGCTCCCTGGCCTTGTCAAGCGCATGCTCACTCCCGGTGGAATCTAAAGCATATGCATTAATATACAGTGAGGCGAGCATGGCTGCGGCAATACCGCAATCCGGATCACGCTCTACCGCCTGTTCAAGAGCGGTAAAGGCAGACATATAAGTTTCGGGAGTCAATTGTGTTTGATAATAGTAAAACCGGAAAATCGCGTCATAGGTTTCTAAATCAGTCGGTCGCTTTTTTCTGGCATCTTTTGAGAGT
>SDBT01015100.1_pt1 | contig 12288 bp, 23 predicted proteins | sample 2277101 | NCBI WGS metagenome assembly SDBT01 (sample SAMN10404973, study PRJNA504765) | marine sediment metagenome | isolation source: marine sediment core GS10_PC15, 103 cmbsf | place: Arctic Ocean: Southern Knipovich Ridge | collected 2010
CATAGGTAATACCAATTGTGCATGGCCCTGTTTGCATATCAGGGTTACTGACTGTTATGGTACCACCTGCAACTAGATTATTACCAAAGTCTTGACCTTCGAATACAGTCGATACCGTATAACCGTTATATTCATCTAGTCCTGTGATAACTCCATTTGCCGGCAATGTCTTAGCAACATACAAGTCATGATAGAAGTCTGTATCAAATCGTGCCAATATGAACTTAGATGTTAGTGTTAATTTTATTAGCAAATAGAATAGGTTATTAACTGTGACTATATCAATCACTTCGATATTGCCTTGATTACCAATAACGAGTGGCATAAATGCATTGATCCCAGCAACGTCACTGAACTGATATACCGTAATAGTATCATCACTGTTAAGATAAAATATAAAGTTCTCTTGGTTTATCGAACTAGATTGCAATATAGCTCGCTTTGATGGTGTCTTTATTAGATTAGATGATGCGATAGATATATTTTCACTGGCATATGCCTCGCCTAACCCTTGAAACTCAAACTTGAATACGTTTTTACCTCCACGACCTATATAGTAACTATCATTCTCATAGGTAACAGGCTTTGATACAGAACTTACGCCATAGGATGATTGGCGTGTAATGTAAAAGCTTGAAGGCGTTAATGCTATGCCGCTAGGCTGTGGTGCGACATATTCGATATTCTCTGTATAAATTTCAATCTGTTTACCAGCATTAAGGAATATAATTTGACCAGCATCACTATCACCAAGTGTATAAATAATAGCATCCGTATCTCTACCAACACCAACGTCAAAGTTATCAAACTTATTAATCTGACTGCCAAATACTGTATTCTTGAGTGACTTTGTGTTAGCAAACCATATCCTATTTTGAAAGAATATAACTGATTGTGGAAATCCTAATGCAGGTGTGAATACAGGTTTTCGTACTGAAAAATCTTGGCCAAGAAATACACCATCTTGCATACTTATTTTCTTCTTGCATATCAATACTAATGCTGTTGCAGTTTTAATAACACCATATCCAATTGGATCGCTATTATCAATTCCATTGCCAATAACAATACCACCCTCCCACTCTGCCGTAAATGTCGTGACTGGTGCTCCTGAAAATGTTAATGTAAACTCTGCCGTTGTACCATTTGTCATAGTGGCAGTTGCACCATTGTATACAACGTCATTAAAATCAAACGCAGGTTGCACAGCAAAATTAAATGCTATATATGAAAATACACCAGCAGCCTCAGTCACTCGTGCCGGAATATGTAACGGATGCACCAATATAAGCTCATTCTCGCTATTAGTAAAATCAAGTGCTGCTAATTGTGCATCTGTGTATGGTGTGACAACAGGTGCCACAAACGAATTCGTTGATACTTTGTAAAAGTCTAGTGCAAGGTTGGTTGCAAAGACAATATAATATTCATTGTCTTGTGCGAGAAATTTAAATACTCGTGAATTGTCAGTTAACTTAGCACCAATTGCTAAATCACTTAGTATATTAATGTTCCTAAGGCCGGTACGTTTTGCAGCCTTGCCCGTATCATTAATGAATATATTTAATGCTGACTTTAATGCTTTGAGATATAGCTTTGAACTAGTTTCTTCGAAGTTAATATCATCAACTTGCCCTACTGAAAATACATCTTGTCTGACGTATCCCATTAGAGCACCTGTACACGTCTTGAGAATTGGTTATTTACGCGAACTCTAAATGCTTCGCGATTAGCATTGTCTGCAATAGCTTCATATTTAAGTTCATCAGATTTTTTCTTGAGAAACTCGGTTAAGCCAACATTATTGGTTACTACTAATGCTGCCTCGCTTGCAAGCTTATAGATAATATACTTCTCAAATGAAACAGGCCATAGATTAAATGCTGTTAAGTTGCTAATGTAAAATATATTTACATTAGTAGCTTGATTGGTATAAAATTTATCTGCTAGTATTTCATACTGAGTGATACGGTCTGTTTTAACAATGCGCTCTAGGTCAACAGGAAGCTGATAGACAAAACTAAACTGTGGGATTCCGGTTTCAGTCGTTAATGCAAGGGCTGTAAACTTCTCGGCAAATGTCCAGTTTGTATCATCAAGGCTAGAGCGATAAGTGAGGTCAACCTTTTCATCTAGTAGTTTAGCATTATCATCATCATTAACATTGCTAACAGACAATTGGCCAAGTTCATTTAATGCACCATTAACTATGCTTAACTGAGTGGCCATAATGTATCCTTAGCAAAGGGAGAGCGCCAACCCTCCCTTATTATTTAATTTACGTTCTAGTTACTTCAACATGGATGTCAACTTCACCACCAGCAGTAGCTTTAGCAGTCACCAACTCAATAAAACTATCAGCTGTAACAGTATTATTAGTCGTTGGATTTGCTATGCCTTCAACAGCAACGGCAGAACTCAGAGGGATTGTAATAACACCTCCAGCCATAGCAGCAGCAGCGCTATTGCGTGCAGTAATAGTACCAGCATCGGTACCAGCCAGTGCCTTTGATACAAATGAGCGGATGCGATTGACAGTACAAGCGTATGGGAAGAACATTTTAATAGTAGCCGTTTGGCCCGTCTCAAAACTTCCCTTAATATAATTAACGCTTTCTAATGTAACGCTAACAACAGTTGTACCATTACCTTTTAGATATTGACCTAATGTTTTCGCAACGAGTGCAGTACCAACATTTGATGCATTACCAACGATAACACTTCCTTCTGCTAAATCAATGTCAGATGGTGAGCTTTCAGAGATATCCAACGTCAAAATTGGCACAGCAACGGTACCAGTGTCAACAATCTTGCCCCGAATGAGAGCGGCAGTGCCATCCTCATCAGTGATAATATTTACAAAGTCATCACCTTTCATAACGTCAGACTTATCACTAAAGTAACCGGTCGCAGTTACAGCGGTAGTCAAGTCATTAGTATTTGCTACCCAGGTTTGAGGTGCACCGTCAAGAGTACCCCCCGCGCTTGGGGATAATGTAATTAAATTACTCATATTATATCTCCTATGCCACAACTACGTCAGCAGCTATGATTTGAATACCGTCATTCTGAATCACACCTGCACGAGCAGTATATTTAGTAACCAATTCCCATCTATCTTGATTCTCCATCCATGTGATAGTGCTTTGAACTTCACGATTAAACACAATACGCATTGAATCCTCCGCAAGAACAGGGATGTTATACTTAAATGGATCGCCAGCAGTACCAATACCAGTTCGTGGCAGCTGATTAGCGCCCTTTGAACCAATCTTGAAGAACGCAATATTTAGATAACCTGTTAAATCATTGTTCATCAACGGACGTTTCATATTAAAGTCCCATGAACTGAATGTGGGATCTTGCTTCAAGTCATTAAGTGACAATACTGGAACCATAGCATTCTTGCTAACTGAACTCTCAACACCAGCATCATCTAGGTTATCACTTGCCTGGGAAAGCTTTGTTACACTTAACCCATCAATTGAGCCAAATGCAGCCGGGATAATATTAAATCTGCTAAGACCACCATCATCAACAAATATTGCATCTACAACGAGTTTATCTAATCCCCTGCCTGCAGCTTTTGCATGCTCGCGTGCATTTTCAGTGACTTTATCATATGAAAATAATGTATTATAACCACCACCAATTGTAGTCTTAAAGGTAAAATTACCGACTTTAATTGGTACGTTAGTTTCATTTAATTCCGATACAGGAATATCGCCGCCACCGAAGCCGGTTTCCGACATTTCTCCGGTGCCACCGACTGGGAAGTTTACTGTGTCACCAATTGAGCCATGGCGCTCCATTACTAAACCTGCAAAGGCGCGCATATTTTGATATTGCAGCTGAACTTCCGTGACAAACAGTTCGCTAGCTGCCGCTAAATCAATACCCATAATGTTTCTCCTAATTAATTAATGTTTAATTCATCAATCAGGTGTCCTATCGGGCTAATTACGAACCGACAAAAAGGTAAGTATCCTTATTGGGTTAGCTTTCTATGGTATCAATATAACATGTTTTAGATTAAATACAAATATTATTTACCCATACTTGCTTTCTTTTCAATCATTGCCATATATTCATCCTTCAATTCTAATCTATGGGGGCTAGCTATCATCTCTTTGCGCTTGGCAATTAGTGCATTCATGTCAAATGGCTTATCAAGCGTTGTGCCAGCACTTGGTATTGATGTAGTTGCCACAGAACGCTCTCGTTCATCCCACATATTATTAAAGAATGCTTTATCTTGCAACTTATCTTTAATAATAGGTGCCACTGCATCCGAATACTTCTGGCCAACAAAGGTATCCAATAATTCTTTTTTGCTAGCAAAGTCTGGTATAGTTTCAAGGTCAGTCTGTGTTTGCGTAGCTTGCTGCTGTGCCGCTTGATTATTCTGAGTTGCTTCTTTAACTAATTGTGTTGCTATAACATCATACTGAGACTGTGTTAGGCTTGCATTTTTACCTAATTCACTTAGTTTTGACCGTGTACCATCGTCTAGTTGCAGGTTGGTTGGCAATGTATAGCTCTCAGGCGCTCTAAACTGTGACTTTATCTTGTCAGCATCTAACTCACTTGCAGATTTCATGCTGCGTAATTCTTCATCTTTACGGCTGACCATACCCATAGCTTCTTTATAGCCTTTTTCAGCTTCTTCATGGCTTGTATACTTAAAGTCATCACTCATTTTTGTCTCCTGGATTGTTTTTTATTAAATCTTCGATGGTTGCTATGTCAAAATCTATTTTTCGGATCACATTTCTCGCGCCCTCTAAGGCTGCTAGTATGCCTAGTGAATTTAGGTCGGTCGCTGTGGCAAGGAAAGTTTCTCGTTTCTTTTCTTTGAGCCAACTCCTTCCAGTATCATTTAATGCAAAGATTATGTATGAGCGGTATTGCTCTAAGGTAATGTATTTGTCATCTAGTAATTTATCTAAATCATTCATTTTAAACCTTTACTTTCATGTTGCAGCTGCAATATTTTTCTTGCAGCTGCAACTATACTAATGTTTGTGGTGCACTTATTGCTTGTGGCTGCGTTGCTGCTGTGGTTGGTTGTGGCGCTTGCCCTGCGGCAGCCTTACCAACCTGTGCTATTGCTTGCTCTAATTGTCCACCACTTCTAAATAATTCAGCTGGCAAATCAAAGTTCTTATATATGAACGGAACTAGAATACTTAAGCTGTACGCTGCGACAGTTGACTGCTCACCAAAGCTTTGTTGGATAAATTGTGTTGCACGTTCAAGTGCTATCAAGTTATTCTGTCTTTGTATTTCAAGCAATGGTGACGTATAATCAAAACGAAGGCGTTTATCAGTCAGGTCAATTGTACTGCCCAACAGTTGACGTTCATCAAGTATCATAGCACAGCTTCTAAACAACGGCTTAGGAAGCTCTGAAATTAAGCGTGCAATATTGGTCGCACTGGTACGCTGAGCTTTATTTTCTCTGATACTGACCTCGGTAGCTGATTGCACAGGTGCGCCAACATCTCCTAGCGCATCAATCTTAAAACCAATCTTAATCATCTCACGCAAATCTCGCTTTTCTTCTAGTACAGACGGATGATCGGGAAACTGCATGGCTTCCATCGGATTTCTCTGGTCTGGACTGCGAGGGATGAATGTACCTGCTATTTGCTGGAATGAATATGGATTCATTTTTGAATTTGTATCATAGAATATGGGCGGGTTGGCTTTGTAATCCATCGATTCCAGGTTGGTCTTCGTCAGAGTATTCAACTCTTTAATCGTTGGCAGCAAGTCGATTGCTACGCCGCGCCCTTGCACTTCACCAGGTCTAACTTTATCACGAAATATAATCAGCCGTTTATATGGCTTTTCTTCTTCGTACAGGAATGTCATCCTATCATCATCAAGAACGCCGTAAGTGAAGAACTTATCTTTGTCTTTTACTTCGCCAATCCATAAGAAATAAACGATATCAGGTTCCTTTATAAGCTTCTCTTTTTGACTACCATTGTAATCTGGATATTGTGCAATTATCTGTCTGCCGGTCATTGCCCACTTCGTCCAACCTGTCGATAGTATTTGGTCATTAGTAAATTCTGGGTAGCAAGCAAGCGATGATATTGCATTAAATGATAGCGGCACTTCCTGGCTCGGTGAATCAATCCACAAGGCACCCATACCAATTGTTAAATCAATGAATGCGCCCTCGGCTGCAACCTGAAGATTACTCTCACCGATAAAATCGTTAACTGTATTGTTGAACTCATCTATGGCAACATCTGGTATTGGAGCTTTTTTTGACGTGTCTTGAATAACTTTAAAACCACCCCATGGCCTCGAATCAGGAATAATCAACCCCTGCAAATCATTAGCTCGTTGATACGCTGCAAACATCGCAGTAGAGTCATAGATAAGCTGTGTGCGATTCTTAGCGTCACGAGTATAGCCGCCATAGAGATTTCTGTCATCTCTATCTGGCGTGACATAACGATAGACTTCTAAGTATAATTCAAGCCAATTATCTTTAATTAATATAGCTGCATTAAGACGCTTATCAAGCTCTTCAATATTCATTCTGGTCGCGCTCCAGTGACACTATTCCATATCGGTGCACCTTGGGATTTAATGATTGCACGACGCTCTTCTTGTATTGATTTTAGATTAGACGCTCTGTCAGATTCTTCATTCTTTAGCTGCCTGTCTCGCTCGCGTTCCAATTCTGGATCTTCGCCGCCATTTCCGCTCATGTTAGCCTCCTTCTCGTCGTATATTAACGATACTATAATTTGTTTTGCCATCATATTTAAGAAGTTGCTTATAGAACCCGCTTACGCTGACATAAAATCCCATATCAAGCCCCATCATTCGTTTTAAAATGTTGCAACATGTTGGTACCATTAACAACCTGTTCGGCATCCACGGCCTATGCACATCAATCTCAATACTCATAAAGCAGTTTGGCATCTTCAGGATGTGCTTATCAAGCGCTTGGTCGGCCATTGCTTTTATTTCTGTAAACCTTACGTAATTAGGGTGAGGCGATATATGATACCAACCCATTTCCCGCTTAAATACTACTGATACCGACCTAAATCTGCTTTTCTTCCAAAGTATCTTGTCATAGATGCCCTCACCTATCTGAAAGAAACATACCCACCACTTTTGTGGCTCTGATTCGGTCACTATTAACGCTTGCGGCCCTTACGGGTAACACCTTTATTACGTGGATTTTTCTTAATTGGTTTGCGTTCACCATTATCACTAGACATTTTTGGCTCCTAAAATTTGTTTTAATTCCTGAATCTGCTTCTTCAAATCATCAAATTCTGCTTGGTGAGGCATCATTGCGCAGCTTTGAAATGAGTTTAATAGTGTAGTATGTGTCTTGGTATTGATACGACCCTCAGCAAAATCGTCATTAATGGCCTTAATTTTATCCTCGTAACTGTGTTCTGCTGATGCTATAATGTATCTTGTCTTCTTGGAGAAGTTAGGCCGTGAGCCATCGCGTGTTGTTTCACGATTGATACTTAGCGCCATGTAGGTCGCTGATTGCTCTGGGTCGATACTCTTTTCTTTTAGAGCTACTAGCAAATCCTCTCTATATTTTGACTCTCCACTTTTTAAGGCATCCTTAAATGCATCACAAATGTTAATTGCACTATAGAACCAGTTGTGCGAACGCCCCATATAATAATATATGTCTTTATGCATCATTCCTATGCATGCTTTCTCGTAGACAATACGTATTTCTTCATCTGTTGGCGCGGGGGCTTTCTTCATAGTTTAATCATATCCTATTTATAAGCAACTGTAAATAATAACAATTAAATTAAACATTGACAAGAATAGGGTTGTATTATAGTATGTGTAGGGTAACCAACTAACAACATAGGTATCCACATGAAAATATTAATAATTATACTATTGGCTCTGGCTTGTATGCGCGTAGATGCTAGTTTTATTGGGTATAAATTTTACTTACTTAGAACAAAACAGAATTATATTGGGCAATTTGGCAGCTTGCAGATATATGCTGGCACTGTGTTTTTTGTGACACAGGCAGCCCATGAGTCATATATGATTAATGCAAAATCAGATAATCAGTGGAGTATCTATGATACTGAGGAACATACACAGGGCGCAGCTATTAGTGGCAAGGTAGTATTTCTCAACAATAGGTTAGAAATGACTACGACAGGAACCTATACGTCACTTTCAGAAGTGTTGGTGTCACAAGAGGCTTACTCATCATGCGTATTTTACGACCCACAAAGCCATAAACCATGGCCTACAAATCTACCATACCCAGTTGCTGCCACAGGTTCAAGCCCATTAGATATTAGATGCATATCTATGACGCCTAACCCGCACTAATCACCTCCAAAAAAGCATCATACTTCCTCGTAATATAATCGTATAACTCGCTGCGACCTATTTGCGAATAAAATGACTTTGTATGATATATACTCACCTCTTTATAATACGGCGATTGATAACTTCGATGCATAACCCACTCGTCATGGCAACCGCTCCGCGGCTCACCGACAAGCTTTGCAAATATAAACCCGTTCTTTCTATGATATAATATGTACTGCCTAATCGGACCACCTCCTGTCGTCTCGACCTTTATCGCTTGTGGAATGACAACACCAAAAGATTCCAGCATTCTTCTTTGCTGTTTTTCTTCCTCACTCATGATGCAATAACCTCACAAAATGCTTGATGCTTCTTAGCAATAAACCCTGATAATATATCTGCTTCACATGCATAGAATTCAGATTCCACCATGAATGAAATATCTCTATCATAGGGGCAATTATACCAGCGATATAGGAACCATTTTGGGTCTGTATAGTCTGCTTCATACTGTAGTCCGCCAAATTTAAGATTAGATATTCTATCTATTAAATCATAGGAATACATGGTAGGGCTAAATTTAATTGTATCTATTTTCTTGTCAATGATTATCAGAGGCTCTGGAATGACTAGAGACATTTTTGCTTCTAAAAACGCCCTTAATTTTATTTCTTCCTCGCTCATCAATATCAATCTCCAACCTTACTATACTTAACAAATGTTTGATTGCAAGACCCGTCATCCATAAAAGCACCACCCAATAACTCATACCCCATATTTATGTATTCATTCATTTCAGGAATTACATCACGAAATTCTCTCCAAGAGTCGCCTAAGTATATCACTTGGTAATCTATAATTTTTCTACCCATCAGCGTTGCCCTCCAATCCATTAATCCTATCATACATATCTTTCAAAGCGATATGCTGCACAGCGCAAGTGACTTCAAGCTCATTAACTGCGTCCATCATGCCGTCACCGGTAAGTTGATGCCATCTTGATTCCACCTCATCCCTATCCAGTCCTTTATAAATTTCAATCATATATTCTTGAAAAGTCATTGTATTGCTCCTGTCTCAATAAGTCCGTCATAACAAACGCCACAAACATGCTCGTCTTCGTCTGCATCCCCATAAGATAGGCAATCATAACAATAAATTAAAGTGCAGTGATCGCAACTAAAAAGGCTACACTTCTCATGCCCACACTTTTCACACTCAAGTTTCATCTATCACCCTCCTGAAACATCCAATCCTTAACCTCAAACGTAGGTATTACCTTGCCGTCAACAATTGGCTCCAAAACCCTTGATTTGCTACATCTTTCCTCGCCTTCAATAATTAACACCTTTGCTCCCTTGGAAAAATTAATCGAATGTATTTCATTATATTTTAGAATGTACACGTCTCCGCTATCAAATCTCGTACTCGTTTTTCGCCACCGTGCCGAACAATCTTTTTTTTTCTGATACTGACCAAAACTATAACAAGCTTTCTTTTCAATATAAGAGCTTTGAAATAAATCATATTCACAGTCATCTCTTTGCTGCGCACCATCCATGAAGTCTTCTGTCCACATTATATTAGTAACGTAGCCAGTTAAAACGATGCAAACCAAATCAAATCTATGAGAATGCGGCACAACCGATTCTTGATGCTCTCTTGAGCACTCAAATAAACGAACATTTCCCTTCTTGAATAAATAACTGTCAAGACCTGGAATAATATAATTCGCAATTTTATTTACTTTTGCACTATTTAAAACACTAGATAATAAATCTGTATCCATCAAAAACCTTCCTCAACTAAATATTGTATAATATGTTTAACAAATTCCTGGTCTCTCTCACTCATACCAAGAACATCACGATACTCCGCATTCAGCGTATCTTGCTCTGACTGCTCCAAATCTCCGACAAGGCGGTATATTGACACCTTTAGAGCTTCCGCTAGCTTGAGCGCGCTATGTAGCGACACCGAGCGCGTGCCGGTCTCTATGGCGCACAATGCAGACGCATGGGTTCCTGACATGTCTGCTAACTCTCTTAGCGACAGTCCTGACTCCTTTCTAAGCATCTTTAACTTTTTAGATACTTCTTTTTTAAGTTGTTTCTTGTTCATCATCATCCTCATAAATTTCAATTGTAGATAAAGCATGATTAAGCGATCTATCAAGTGCCTTTCGCTTTTGGTTAAAAATAATACTTGTTATATCTCTAGCGACCTGCAATGTTTTTGCAACTGGTACATCAATCGTATTGTAGCCTGGTGGGCCAGTATCTACCCGTGTGTCTAATTTATCTATTTTCTCAACTATATGTGAGCCTGGAAATTGTTTAATGCACATCCTGTTTTCACAATAATATGTAACTACCTTATTTAGGCATTCATCTTCACCGGCCGTATATGCAGAAATTTCTGTAACAATTTTTTTAATTTTATACATTAACCAATATTTACTTTGCCCGTATTCTGGGCCGCTGTCTGACACCATATGAAAATCATATATAAAAACCTCATCATCTACTTTTAACTCACTCATATTATTCCCCAATCTCGATTCTATTCTTTATCTCTTCTAGACAACCTGCAATAGTGGTCTCTTTTTTGCTTATTTGTTCCTCTAGGTCTCTGATTCTTTGCTCAAACATGCGTATGCTGTCGCATTTCATCTTTTCTAATATTTCGTTAGCCTCCATTTTTAATCTCCTCGTATGATTTCTCGAAAATGTCTGGTTTGCAAGGGTAATATTCATCGTTGATTCCTCTAATAAGATAATCACCAATATTTCCAATCATGTTTCCTTCTAGGGTATGCACGATAAATAAATTACTTTGATGATTATATGTAACTGGGTACCTTTTATTTACGCACCTGACTTGTCTTACAATTTCATCTGCATTTTCTTCTGTCAATAAAACAGCATGCTTGATGGTTGGTATTGATTTATACTTTTTAAAAACACTACTCATTTCTACGCTCCAAACTCGTCATCACTATCTAGCCAAAAGGAATTAGCTTAAATTCTTTTTTATCTTCTACATGCTGAACGCGTATATTATCAATAGCATTTCTTAAATCATCTATATCGTCGCAATGCTTTAGTAGCTGTATTGTAAAATCCAAGTGCGTTCTTCCGAAATTTAATCCTTCATGCAATATTAATTCTGGCTTATTACCATTACTCTCTACTGTTGTTTTCTTTGACCAATCATGGTTATTGGTGTAATGCGTGTAGACTTTAATCTCCATTTCTATTCCCTATCATTTCTTCAATTATTTTTATTGCCCCATATAAACCAGCAGCGTACCCAGCCTGCTTTAAATATCTTTCATAAGTGGACCCCCCATGGAGGTTTAGAATTTTATTCAGTGATTTATACGCTCTATTGTGTTCTTCTTCAAGCTTCGCTAATATTTCTTTAATCTTCATTTCCATTTCCTATCATTTCCTTAGTTACCATTATTGTTATTGCCGCATGTAAACCATCAATGCGAGCCAATTGCTGCATACACCTTTCATAATTGACTGAATCGTTCATGCGCAGTTTAAAAGTTTTATCCTGTAATTTACGCACTTTCTGATATTTTTCTTCAAGTCTCGCTAATATTTCTTTAATCTTCATTTCCATTTCCTATCATATCTTTAGTTATTTGTATTGAGTCGAATATGCCTTTTGAATACGCACATGCGATCTGATACATTGAAAAATTATAGGGATTATGTTCCTTCATTGTTTCTACAAAACGATCGTTAGCTCGCTTATCAGCACTCTCATAAATTTCCTCAAGTCTCGCTAATATTTCGTTAATCTCCATTTCTATCTCCTAAGTATTATTTCGGTCAAAATATAAACCCTGTTCTTTTTCACTTAGATTTTTCGGGAAAAGAGAAGTTTCAAGTAGGCTAACCTTTCTTACGGACACCCATTTTTTATCTATAT
>SDBT01015101.1_pt1 | contig 12288 bp, 13 predicted proteins | sample 2277101 | NCBI WGS metagenome assembly SDBT01 (sample SAMN10404973, study PRJNA504765) | marine sediment metagenome | isolation source: marine sediment core GS10_PC15, 103 cmbsf | place: Arctic Ocean: Southern Knipovich Ridge | collected 2010
GCTATGAATTGGTCAATTGTAAATTGTCAATCAGACTACCCTCTAACCTCTAACCTGGGCGTAGAAGACCAATCCGCCATGCTGAAAACACTAAGCCCAGTCAGGAGCAACCGTTACCTAAAGAAGCCCCCGTCCGTTCCGGTACCGGCCGGTACGCGGTGGTACCAGTTGGTACCACGCGGTGCGTTTTGGTACGATTTGGTACGGTTCGGTGCGCTTTGGTACACTCTTGGGCGAATTGCACCAATCCCACGGGGGGTGAATTGTCGATGGGTAAGAGAAGGATTGACTACCGCTGTGCAACACCGACCTGCCTGCCGGGAGGTAGGTGCTGGTGAGTCTATGAGTCAGACCTACTACGTGACAACGCCGATCTACTACGTGAACGATCTCCCGCACATCGGGCATTCGTACACGACGATCGCGGCGGACGTCCTCGCGCGATACTTCCGCGCGGAGAAGCGCGACGTCCACTTCCTGACCGGAACGGACGAGCACGGGATCAAGATCGTCAAGGCTGCTTCCGAAAAAGGCGTCACCCCTCAGCAGCTCGCCGACGATGTCGTCGTCCACTTCCAGGACCTCTGGAAGCAGCTTAATATTTCCAACGACGACTTCATCCGCACGACGCAGGAGCGGCACGAGCGGAGGGTGCAGGAGCTGGTCCGCCGCCTCGTCGACGCCGACGAAATATATCTCGGTAAATACGAGGGCTGGTACGACGAAGGCCAAGAAGAGTTCGTCACCGAATCCGACGCCCGCACCAGCGATTACAAAAGCGAGATCAGCGATCGCCCTCTGGTTCGCTACAGCGAGCCGAGCTACTTCTTCCGCCTGGGCAAGTGGGCTCCGAAGCTCGTCGAGCACATCGAGGCGAATCCGACGTTCATACAACCCGAGGCCCGCCGCAACGAAGTGCTCTCCAAGCTCGCGCAAGGAGTGGACGATCTGTGCATCTCCCGCCAGAAGTACAAGCTCGCCTGGGGCATCGAAATGCCCAACGATCCCGATCACGTCGTCTACGTCTGGATCGACGCACTGAGTAACTACTACACCGCCCTGGGCCTCCCCGAGATCGGCGACGCCGACGACGGGAAGTTCGCGCGATACTGGCCCTGCGACGTGCACCTGATCGGGAAGGACATCCTCTGGTTCCACACGGTCTATTGGCCGTGCATGCTCATGGCGCTGGATATCCCGGTTCCCAAGTGTATCTTCGCACACGGCTGGTGGACGTCGGAAGGAAAGAAGATGTCCAAGTCGCTGGGCAACTTCATCTCGCGCGAGGTGATCTCGGAGATCTGCGAGACCTATTCCCGAGACGTCTACCGCTACTTCCTCCTGCGGGCGGTCGGGTTCGGGTCCGACGGGGACTTCTCGCGCGAGATGCTCAAGCAGCGATACAACACGGAACTCGCCAACGGTATCGGGAACCTGCTCTCGCGAACGACCAATATGATCGAACGATACTTCGATGGAAATGTCCCCGCTGCGAGTGAGGAAGTCAGCGAAGCCGCCCCCTTGCGCGATGCAGTGGAGGATTTGCGCCGCTCCGCTCCGGAGGCGATGGACTCCTGTCAGTTCCACGTATATCTCGACAAGCTGACCGCCCTGGTCGGTGCGACCAATAAATTCATCGAGGACACCGAACCGTTCAAACTCGCGAAGGACACCTCGCAAACCGACCGCCTGGGGACCATCCTCTACACCTGCGCCGAGGCGATGCGGATTATCCTGCTCTACCTCAGGTGCTTCATGCCCGAAACGGCGGATCGCGGGCTCGCCCAGCTCGGTGTTAAGATGAGCGATGAATCGCTCAGCGCCGAAGCAGCGTGGGGCGCCGCTGCGCCCCCCACTAAAGTTAAAAAAGGCGATGCGCTGTTCCCCAGACAACAGTAACACCAGATCATGAATGACGAAGAGAAACAATCCATGGAAGAAGTGATACTCTCGGAGGGGCGTTACCCACCGGAAGCATACGGGTTTCTGCACGAGGGCCTTTCGCACGCCGCCAAGAAAGTCCACGGCGTCCCCGCGGCCCAGACAGGAGAGCACCACGTCACCGGGCAGGAGATTTGCGAGGCGCTGCGAGAACTGGCGATCGAGCGATGGGGGATGATGGCCAAAACCGTGCTCGAAAAGTGGAACATACGCGCAACGACCGATTTCGGAAACATGGTGTACCTGATGATCGAGCACGGTTTCATGCACAAGACCGAGGATGACTTCATCGAAGACTTCCGCGACGTGTTCGACTTTCACAAGGCGTTCGGAACGGAGGGGCAGATCGAGTTGAGAGAATGAAGACTGAGCCCCGCGAAAAATCGGAAGAGAAGGACCCTCCTGTGGAGGCGGTCAATATCATCGACGGGATTCCGGACCGATCGGAGCGGCCGCGAAAGTGGCCAATCGTCGCACTGCTTGCGTTGTTTGTCCTGTGGGTCGCGTTTCTGATCTACTGCCAACTCACCGGAAGCCTACCACCATAACGAGGTGCATCGTTCAGAAGTCCGCAAAAACGGAAGGGTTCACCGCTTGAGCGTGTGACATCTCGAAGAGATCGAGCGATACAGAGACGGTAAATGTTCAAAGCGACGCCGACATTGCGAATAATTGCCTTGATGCTGCTGCTCCAAACCACCCTTGGGTGCGAAGGCAGACATGAGCTGAACAACGCCACCAGCGAATTCCTCGGAGTCCCGCTGGGAACGATCAGCGTCTATCAACTCGCCGGGCGCCTCAACATGGCCGTCAAGCACAACTCACACCCGCTGGCGACGCTTGGGGATTCGCGTAATAACACCGTAATGATCTACGCCGATCCGGACGGCCAGGCGTTCGTCAACGGTAAACCGGTGGGCTCTCGCGGGGGGATCGTTCAGGTTGGCGGGACGCTGTTCGTCCCGGAGAAGCTCGAATGGGCCATTCGCTCAGCGCTGCGCCCCAGTTCGCGCGCACCCGCGCCCAGCCGCACCAGGCGCCCCGCCCCTGTCCGCCCGGAACCGAGCAGGGCGCAGATCGTGCTCGATGCAGGGCACGGTGGGAAAGACCCCGGTGCGACCAGTGCGAGTGGGCTTCGCGAAAAGACAATCGTGTTGCAAACGGTACTGACAATCGCGGAGATCCTTAAGGACCGCGGATGCGACGTCATCCTCACGCGACGCAACGATACGTTCGTCGAACTCAACCAGCGGGCCGCTGTCGCCAACCGCCTTCGAGCAGATTTCTTCGTCAGCGTCCATGCCGATTCACATCCAAAGAAGTCAATTCGCGGATCGACCGTATACGTCGCCCGGTCCGCCTCGAAGAACTCGCTCACGCTCGCCAAGACAATCCAGCGCCACCTCCTCGCCGTTACAAACCAAACGCGCGGTCTTCGCAGGGCGGACTATCGCGTCTTGGTCAAGACCTCCTGCCCCGCCGTGCTCGTCGAACTCGGGTACGTCTCCAACCCCTCCGAAGCCGCTAACCTCTCGCAGGGGCCCTACCGCAAGAGACTACCGTAGCCGGGCTGCCATGGAATCCTCGAATGCGAGCGGTAGCAATAATCAGCTTACCATCGCTACCAACACTCGGGGACCGAAAAAGAATTTCACCCTCGATGCAGATGAATTTCTTACGGACTTCCGCGAGGGGATAGCCCTCGCAACTATCGCTATTTAAGAATCTTATATATGTCGGGCAAGATCGGCCTCCCCACCCGGCCGGGAGAGACTTTTCCGGTCCGGTAATAACTCAATAGCACCCGGGATTTTGCCGACTTCAATTCGGAATCGTACATTCCTTTCGAACGTGAAGGAGGAGGAGGCGATGACCTTCCGAATACGATATCGCCAGAGAGGGCACACTGACGAGATGGAGGCGCTGATCGACGCCAACGGCCCCTCCGCCGCGCTCGTCAAATTCCTCTGCATCACTGGGTCGGAAGGCGCGGGGGCTCCTCAGCGCGAGGATATCACCAGCGTCTGCCCGGTCGAAACGTGCGGTTCGCTGCACTGAGAGCACCTTACTCGCTCGCAAGCGCACCACGCTCATTGGCCTCCGGGAAACTTCTCGTCTTCCCCGGAGGTTATCTCCCCGCCCGCATTCCACCCCTTCGGTCATTTGCAACCACATTTGTGCTCATAGAATGGAATGACCGCCCGCTTTGACAGTTGAGGGCTCCCTTATGTTCGTGCGGGGAGCAGATAAGCGCGGACGGGTACCTCTCACGGAGACCTGGAGATGATCGAGACACTGGAAAAGTGGATGAACGCCGGGCTCGGGGCCCTGAACATGACCCGCCAGCGCGCGGAGAAGATCTTCGATGAATGCGTCCAGCGGGGCGAGGCCCAGAAGGAGCAGCGGAGCGAGTTCGTCAAGGACGTGATGGACACCACCGATCGCGCGCGAAAGGATGTGGAGAAGCTGGTGAGCAGACAGGTCGACCGCATGGTGAAGAAGATGAACGTCGCGACGCGGGACGACCTCGCCCGCCTCGAAGCCAAGCTCGACCAACTGCTCAAGCAGGACTGACTCGCAGATGCCGCGAATCAAGTATCGCCTCGACCGCACGATCGATCACCTGCGCCGCTACGAGCACATCCTCACCGTCGTCGCCAAGTACGGGTTTCAGGAGTTGGGCGAAGTCTTGCGCGGGAAGCTCAGGCGACGAGCGCGTGCGGGCCGCGAGCTCGACGTCGAAGCAGCAAAACTTACCCGCCCCCAACGCGTGCGCATGGCGCTGGAGGAGCTCGGACCGACGTTCATCAAGTTCGGGCAACTGCTCTCCGCCCGTCCCGACCTCGTCCCCCTGGATTACGTCGAAGAATTGCAACTCCTCCAGGACCAGGTCGCCCCGGGGCGCTTTGCGGACATCCGCGCAGAGGTCGAAAGCCAATTGGGCTCAAAGCTGGAGGACCTCTTCCAGCAATTCGATCCCAGGTGCATCGCGGCCGGGTCCATCGCCCAGGTCCACCGCGCCGTCACCCGCGAGGGGAAGAAAGTCGCCGTCAAGGTCCGCCGCCCGAGCGTCACGGAGGCCCTGCGAACCGAGTGCGAGATACTTGAGGACATCGCGAGCGTCTTCAAGGCGACACTGTCGGAGGCAGAAACGCTCGACCCGGTGCACATGGTTCACGAGTTCACCCGCGCGGTCAAGAAGGAGGTCGACCTCGCCAACGAGCTGCGCAACCTCCAGCGTTTCGCACGCAACTTCGCGGGCGATCCGACGGTGCACGTCCCCGAACCCTACGCGGACTACTGCTCCGAGGGCGTCCTGACGATGGAATACATCGACGGTGTCAAACCGCGCGACGCCGAAACGATCCGCGCCGCCAATCTCGACGGGAAACTCATCGCCTCCCGCGGTGCGGACTTCGTCCTGCGCCAGATCTTCGAGTTCGGTCTGTTCCACAGCGACCCGCACCCCGGGAATCTTTTCATCTTACCGGACAATGTGGTGGTCCCGATCGATTTCGGGCAGGTAGCGCACCTGGGAGCGGCAGAGCGGGCGCTGCTCGGTGAGACCGTGCTCGGGATCGTCCAACTCGACGCCTCCAGATTGCTCGAGGTCCTCCAGAGCAGGAACCTGCTCGACGAGCGAACCGACACCGAGCAACTCAGGCGCGACATCGAGGAGCTCTTCGACGCGTATCGCGATCTTCCGCTGAAGGAGATTCGCTTCAGGGACGTGATGGGCGAGACGTTCGACCTGATCCGCCGCCACCGCGTCCGCCCGCCCGCCGAATTCACGCTGGTGCTCAAGAGTCTCATGACACTCGAATCGCTCGCGACCTCACTGGACGAGGACTTCCGCGTAATCGAGGCGATGAGACCGTACGCGAGGCGGCTGACGACGGCGCAGCTCGACCCAGCGCAGATGCTGCGAGCTTCCCTCCGCGCCGTGCGCGAGATGACGGAGCTGGTGGGGAGATTACCCGGGGACCTCAACATCATCCTGAGCAAGGTCCGCCGCGGGGAGTTTCAACTGCACGTCCAGCACGAGCATCTGGAGAACCTGGTGCGTACGATGGACAAGAGCTCCAACCGCGTCAGTTTTGGTCTGATCATCGCCGGGCTGCTTGTGGCGAGTAGTATGCTCGTCACGCAGGAGGGGCAGGTCCTCGGAATCCTGCGATTCCAGACGCTGGGGATCGTCGGTTACATCACCGCCGCCGTCATGGGCCTCTGGCTGCTCGTGTCCATCATACGGGGGAAAAAGATTTAGGTAATCCGTGATCAGTAATCGGTAATCGGTGAACAGTAATCAGTCCCGCTGCGCCGGGACCGCTTGCGGCTTAGCATCTTCGATACCGCCCGACATGTTGTTCAGCGTTTTTTCTTTCTTGGTTTGATGTGCAGTTGCGGGAAGAAGACCTTGACGGCGGCTCTGGACATGCCCGAGTTGCTGTGCGCCACGCCCGGAACAATCGCGAATCTCCATTTGAGCGAGACCCCAAGTTCTTTCGCCGTCTGACGCGCCGTCTTAAAGTAGTTTCGCCCGCGCTCGAGCCTGTGCTTTCCTTGCTCCATGGCCTGGGGCGTCTTCTTTAAATGTTTGTGATTTACGTCCGTGTCTTCGCTCCCGACCATTATCGCCAGATTCTGCGAGAACGCCTTGGAAAGCTGATCGGGAGTCAGTCCGGATTCCTTCAGCCCATAGGGAAAGTCCTTTTCAAACGTGGGCACGGTGTACCATCCGGGATTTGCGGCGACGGCTTTGTAGATTCTCGCCTCCGGGAGAAACGTGATCATCCTGTGAACAAACTGCCCTCCCGCAGAATGGCCGTACACGTAATACTTCTTGTGGCGAGACCCGGTAATCTTCACGACGTAGTCAAACAGATGCTCAATCGCCATGAAGGTCCACTTTGATTTCTCGATGGGTTTGCCCTTGGCGTCGAACATATTTCCCCGGTTGTATTGCCTCCCCCACGGATAGTGCTCCTTCCCGAATTCCGGGGCGAGCAGAAGGAAGTTGCCCTTCTTTGCATAGCGGGTCCACTGGTCTCGATACTTATCCCCATTCCTGCTGACCCCGTGCATCGCGAAGACGATCGGCCGGGACGCGTTGTACTTTTCCGGCCTGAAATACCAGACCTTGATCGGCTTATCTTTGTTCCCGGCCTCATCCACAAACAGAAAGTCACCGGATCCCTTTTTGATTTGAAGATTCGGCTTGGCTGCAATGCTGCGCAGCGGTCCCACTGCAAGAACCATCGCGATTGCGATGCCCGTCGTTCGTAAGGATTTCGATTTCATGGAATCGGCTGCCTTGTACCTAAACGAAGTTCCGCGGGGCGGTGGCCCCGCCCTACGGGCGCTTAACCATGTGTAAACAAAGTCGTGTAATCTTCAGCGGGGGGGTCGGAGAGCGGTTCGCCGTTTAGCGTTACCCAGCAGTGCGCGTGCAGGCGCAGGTTCGCGGGTGTTTGCTGGTGAACGGCGAAGTGGATGACGGGCCGCGCGCCGGTCAATCGCAGGAAGTGGAAGAGCGTGAGCCCGTGGCGGAGGCAGGCACGGCGGCGCATGTTCCTGGGGTTGCGAAGGCGGCGGTCGACGATCTCGACCACGCGCGATGCGCCGACCCCGGGATAGGGCCTCAATCGCAACGGAGGACTCAGCAGCCGGACCAACCTCTCCAGCGGAACAAACCGCACCAGCAGCGGGACCAGCGTCGCAAACCACCAGACGTGCACCCGCAGGAGCAGTTGCTTCAATGACGATGACTCATCGCTCAAGAATAGCTCTCCTGCAAAGCTCCCATCTTCCACACCCCGTCGCGATTATCAACGACAACGAGTTCACTCCTGCCTACCCCTGCCTCTCTGCGGGTAGCAGGCAGGAATTCACCCGCCCGACTCGATGCGAAGGGCGGAGACGATTTGTCCGCCGCGATCGCGCCGCTCAGCGAAGACGCGCGCGTCGCTGGTGAGATCCCCGCACGTTACTGTCTCAGTGTGCGGGTCCGTGCGGAAGGCGACCACCTGCGTTGAACCATCCGGGAACGTCAGCAGCGTCCCGATCGCACCGGAACCGCGAAGCAGCTTCACCTTTGGGAGGCGGTTCTTCGCAGACTTGCGGTGTGGTAAGAAGACAGTAAGAAACCGCGCCGCCGCAGCCCGCCTGTGCGTCTCCACAGTCAGGTGCCACGTATTGACCCACTCCCCCGCTTCCGGTTCGGGATCGTACTTGTCCGTCTGCGAGAACCTTACCTTCTCGGGTCTCAGGACGTGGACGTCCATGGCGGCCACGCCGCGCCGGATACGCAGAACGTTACCGTCGATCGCGATCCGCTCGAACGCGTGTAGCAGCCATTGAAACTTCGCCGGTCCGGGGGCAAGCAGATCGTCGAACATTACGAAGACGCCCGGGCGAACGTGCACCACGCACCGCCGGAACCGCTTGAGCTTCCTCCCATACGCCCTCCCCGCCTCGCCCTCGACGTAATCGTAGTTCTCGTCAGAATGGAAGGCGATGATCTCGCCGCTGGCCCACCATCTCCGCCGCGCCTGCCCACCACCGTCCACGAGCACGCTGTTCCCCGAGCGCGTCGCACGCGTCCACTCGTGGTGATGCGGCGAGCTGTACCAGGGGTAGTACCCGGTATCGATCGCGAGCCCGCACCCGCACGCCTCGATGATGAAGGCGTTCTGATCGGCGTGGGCGTGCGAGACGCTACCGTAAGGGCTGGACCGAAACAGGAACGAGATGTCCTCGTCCTTCTCGCCCAGGTTCGTATGGATCGCTGCGAGCCCAACACCCGGGAACAGGCGCGCCGGTGGAAGCTCGCGCGGATGGCGCGAGCGCAGTGACGCATCGTACGTCGCCAATCCCAGCGCCACCGCCGGGGCCCCTCCCGTCTGCTCGCCATACCAGCGGAAGTATGGGTTCCGCGTCAGCGTGGAGAACGCGTACATCACCCCCCCCGCCTCCTTCTCAGGACGCCCCCGGCCATCTCCGAACGCACAGTGTTCCTGGTAGGGTAACCCCGCATATAGCCCGTAGTAAGCAGTGTTGCGCAGGAACGGTTTTTGCATGAGGTCCACCCCGCTCGCGTTGCGAAGCGCGACTACGTAATTCAATACCATCCTCATGTAATGCCACCAATAATGCACCCCCTCACTCCACCCCCCATCGTCCCCCCCCCACGCCGGGTAGGACGTGAAGTAGATCAGCGTGACGTACTCCAACCACTCCCTCGCCTCAGCCCATTCGTGTGCGAAGCAGATGCACGCCTCTCCGACGAATCCGGGGAGTCGGGCGGCGTGGGAGTCGTAGGGATCTGCCTCGAACGGAAGCTGTTTGAGGCGTTTGACGAACTGCTCGACGCGGACGTGCATGACGGGTTCGACTCGTTCACGCTCGCGAGGAGTGAACAGATCGCGAGTCCAGTCGTAAGCGCGAGTACCGCGCATCATAATGTGCATGGCCGGTTCGTCATATCCCCAGAATCCCGTAGCACCCTCCGGGTCCCAGGAGAGAAAGTGCAGGAGGCGGCGCTTCGCCTCCATCCCGAACTTCTCATCGCCAGTCAGCAGATAGACCAGCGCGCAATATTCCATCGTGCGCATTGGCGGCCGCGTGGTGCGCATGATGTGGACCTGGTCCGCCCCGCAGCGCGGGCGGCCGGGCTCGGCGACTAATTCCTCGCCAATCCCCGGGACGCATCCCCGGATCAACTCGTCGAGCTGCGCCTTCAACTCGCCTTCCACCAGCGAGCGGACGCGCGCGAGGTGCTTACCTGGAAAGAAGAGTCTCGGGCGCCGCTTCGGTATGCGGGCGATGACTCGGTCGAAGTCGGGGAACGGAAACTTCCGGGCGTCTTTGGCGATCGTGAACGCCCGGGGCTTCCCGAACACAACTTTTCCGCCCACCTTCACCCCGTATCTCCAGAACCATCGCCCCGAAGCAAGCACCCGCGAGGGAACGAACACCGACCTTTGGATGTCGGCGAAAGTGATCGTTTGTTTGTTGCGAAAGTCCGCCGATTTCGAGACCTGCAAGGTGTAAGCGGGGTTTCCATCAACGGGGACCCAGATGAACGGCGGTGGAGTGATCTCGACCGTAGCACCATCCGCGGGTGTGTATGGCTTCTGCCTCGGTGACGGAGCTGCATCGAGCTTTAGCATGATGGCTGTTTCTTTCCTGGTCCCGCCCTGCACGTCCGTGTGAAACGATCACCCCCCTGCGTACCCCGAGAAGCTATCGGGGCTGGTATCTACCGCAGATCATCTACTCACTTCGACGCCAAATCTGACGGTATGGCCCATACATGACGTTCTTTCGCCGTGTCATTTCGCGCCACCTTTTCTCTGCTTCTCATTTGTCCTGTGGTTGCTCTGCTTTAGAACCCCTATCCCCAGCCTTCAGTTTCCTTGAACTTCTCTAGAAACTCCAGTATGTCTTTGTCACTTTTGCCCTCGTGAACCATCTTGTTTATTTCAAAGTATACATTGATTGTTTCTTTGATACTCATTGCCGTAACTTGGTCAAAACCCATACGGTTGACGAGAAACTCAAACGTATCCGTCAGCTCGTCCGAGGTGTAGTCAATACCCGTTGTTCGCTTCAATTCAGCAAAGAACGTCGTTGTAAATATGGCAAAGGCCGTATGGTGATTAGGAAGGTTATTGAGGGTGGCGCCTAATGCACATGACAGAGCAAGGAGAATATCTTTGAACTGAGTTGTTGCTGCTTCGAGTTTGACCTTCAGGCCGTCACATTCTGCCTGCAATTCAATGATTTCCCCCCTCAATTGGTCTTTAGTTTTTGCTTTCATTTCGCGCCTACTTTTCCAGACGCTCAGTGGTGGGGAAGGTAGGCGCCAAGGACCCGCCACCAAGCTGTCCGAGTTGTACTCTATCCTTTGTTCATCGTTGCGGTCAAGTTCCTGAATCCGTCAAGCATAAGACAGGATGCGATAGGGTTGATGGTGTGACCGCTGCGCATGAAAAGGCCCAGGCCCCTGATTTACAGGAGCCTGGGTCACTACGCCGCACAGGACTCGAACCTGTGACCCGCTGATTAAGAGTCAGCTGCTCTACCAACTGAGCTAGCGGCGCATTCCCGGAAAAACCTACCTGCCGGCAGGCAGGCCTGAACTTCCAAGCGGAGGTATCATAGCATCACGAGTGGAGGATTTCAAAACCATGCGCGGCGGATGCGCGCTTCTCTCCAGAAGCGCAACTCCTACCTGCCGCTATCCTGACGGCAGTCAAGGTAGGCGGGTGTGAGACCGCGGGCGGGGATCTACTGCTCGCGGGCGCTCTGCGGGACTTTACTCTCCACCAGCGCAACGAGCTGCTTGAAGTTCTGACACTTCCACGAATCCAACTTGAGCGCCCCTCCATCCCCGTAGTGCACAACTAGAATTCCCTTCTCCGCAAGCTGCGATGCGTCCAGACGCTTGATGGCGTCCCAGGGGACTTCTGTGCGGCCGTAAGCGATCCCCTCGGCATCAGCGGTGAGTTTGCGCATAAGCTGGCGCGCCCCAAGAACTACACCGATCAGCCCCGGGGGAATCAGCAGGTAAGCGGCATAGTGGTTGAAGAGATACTTCATGTATGGGTTGAGCTCGTAGGGTTCCGGATAGGGATACTTACCCATTATGTAATGGTCGTAGATAGTCCACGCCGCGAAACCGAGCATCATTGCGGCGAAGATGAACCAGCGCACGGCGGGGTCTTTCGTTGGAGGACATTCAACCCGAATGGTTTCGCTTGCCTGCGGGGCGTCGTTCATTTCTCTGTAGTCTCCGTCTCCAGTCGTTGGTTTTTTCGTTTTTTGGCAACACTTTCCGGTGCAAAACTACCGCCCCGCCCCACGAATTGCCAAGGCCTTTTCCGCCGCATTACGCGCTAAAGCTATTGACATCGCACGAACTCGCCCATAGTGTACCCACCTCGATATCACCTGTCTGTCCCGGCGTGCCGGGATCGACCTTGAAAGGAGCCTAGATCATGGCGGCGACGGTAGGGATTAACGGATTCGGGCGAATTGGGCGGTTAGTCTTTCGCGCGATGGCGGAAGAGCCGGAGCGCTTCGAGGTGGCGGCGATTAACGACCTCGCCGACGCGGATATGCTTGCGTACCTGCTCAAGATTATGTTGCGCCTCCCGACGATATCGAGGGGCGTGCCGACCTGTGCCCTTACCAATCTTTCTTATGGACTGAACGGCGGCCATGAGGAATCGCCGGTGCGATTCTGTCAGCCTGCTGAAGAAATGGTGCCAAGCTTTCGCCGCGCAGAGGCGAGCTGTAGTATCAGCGGCCCTGTCGAAAAGATCCGTGATCTCACGCTCCAGT
>SDBT01015102.1_pt1 | contig 12287 bp, 12 predicted proteins | sample 2277101 | NCBI WGS metagenome assembly SDBT01 (sample SAMN10404973, study PRJNA504765) | marine sediment metagenome | isolation source: marine sediment core GS10_PC15, 103 cmbsf | place: Arctic Ocean: Southern Knipovich Ridge | collected 2010
TACCGTGCCCGCGGGCATCTACGCCTGGATGCCAGGACCTATACGGCAAACTGTACGCTCTGTATCTGGGGCTGCAGGATGGCGGTGGAGCTCATCGTCGACCACTGGAACCCATCGAAGAAGAGGTACCGGTTCGAGGCTTTCTGCTACGGCCCAAAAAGCTGTACGCTCTACCGGGCAGGGCCCACGCGCAAGGTGCCCGGGCGGGGCGGCATGAGCTGGGAGGAGGAGGACTGGGTCGACGATAACGCGACCGAGCACAGGGGACCGGACGAGTAGTGTGAGCAGAGAGGGGGACGCTCTGCATCGACTAGCGGGGCTGGCAGAGGCCAGCGTGCAGTGCGTCAGGCTTGTGAAGAGGTGCGTTTCGACTTGTTTCCTATCAGGACCCGGGCGAAGGATTGTTTCTTCCGGAACAAGTATTCGTGTTCTCCGATGCGATCGTACAACAGCGAATAGAGCCTGGCGAGAACTGACCTCGCGCAGATCGCAACGTAGTAGCTGGAGGATTCCACCTGTCTTGTTGTGCCCCCGCTGGTCCGTGTGGAAGACCTGGTCTCCTTGTAGAACTGGACGCGTTCCGGGGGAACGTCAAGAAGCGCGATGAGCCTGTTGCGAAGCTCCTTCCCAAATGACTCGGAACCTGTGCAGATCTTGATCCTGTTGGACGTGGCGGTCCCGTCTCCATCGAAGACGCCCCTGATAAAGTGGACTGTGAATTCATCAGGGACCGGTGGGAACTGGATGGTGAGGCTCTTGTTCGGGGTAAGGCCGAGCTTCATCAGATCGCGGACGATCTCACCGCTGCCTATGCTAAGGTGATGTAGCTCCTGGGCTTGGCCCTTGAACCTGCGTACCGGGTGCTCGGCGTTCATCAGGCGCTTGATCTTGTGCAGGATCTCCGGGTTTCGCTGGGAGAGAGTGACCGCTTTCAACGTGCGACCGAGACATCCATCTGCCCATACGAAGCCCAGCACATACGCCATCGGTGGAGACCAGGTCTTGAAGAAGTTACGGTTTACCTCATGGCAGCGCACTCGCTTGCCCGAGGCACGTGCAGCTCTGCGGGCTTCGGACATGGTTCTTGTCTTGATGCTGTACTTCCTGCAGAGCTTCAGGACATAGACTCTCGAGCAACCAAACTGCTGGGCAATATCGCCGAGTGATTTCTGCTGCGTGACATAGAGCCTTTTCAGAACATTCTCGCTCAAGCTATCAACTACCTTGGCTGCTACGTTCCTTCGCAGGCGTAGACTTTGTGAGATCTTTTTACCCACAGCGCGATAATGGTTCTCGAGAAATGCCCGGTCATTCCTGTCAAAGGCTCCGGTCCCTCCTACGATGTACTTCGCATAGCATCTCGTGCAGTAGCCTCTGCCTCCATGTGGAACAGTGACTGTCCCACATCCCTTGCAGCTGTCATGCAAACGTGCCCATCTCCTGGCCTCAGTCCCACTATCCATCAGAGAACTCCCTAAGTCTGGGGGAGGCAAGAGCAGGAGAGCATCCAGCGGGCGAGACTCAGACGCACCAAGAAGACCATTCCGCTGCGGCGAAACTCGTTCCGCTTGCTATCCGCTCTGTCTCCCTGAACGCGTCCGAACAGTCATGATACTACCATGACCGGAAGGCAAACGCAAGGGAAAGGAGCTCCGGGGCATAGCGGAGTCTACGCTCCCCTTTTGTGCTCACGAAAGCGACAGAATACTTATTATCGGACGTGGAAAGGGGAGCTGAAGGGAGGCCTGAGAAGCTGGATTTCGGGCTTCTGAGCTGCCCTTGTCTCTGATGTGTATGAGTGTCCCGTGATATCTGTGTGCTGCGCTGCTCTACCGGATCGGATAGCTGAAAAACCTGATGAAAGGTCTCATCACCCCGGGATTTCTTTTCGTTTCGCAGTCCCCCGGATTATTGACCACTCCCCCGATTTGTTCCGCATAAAGGCCCCTAGAATGGACGTTCTTCTCCGGGTCCATGCCTGAGTCCGGGACTTGCTCGCGTTATTTGCGGTTAACACAACTGAACACCGGCCGGGAAAGGTCTGATCGAAAGCGAGAAAATAACGGAAGGGAATTCTCAAAAGATGATGAGGTCGCTCAGGAGTCCGGGTGTGCGGGCCGGGTTGCCAGGTCGAGTGCGGCTTCTGTTTTCGGTGAGTGTGCGCCACAGGAGTCTGTGCCGCTGTCTTTCTCTGGCTCAGATGCATAGAAGCCGAATTCCTGCAGCACCCGGAGCTTGGGCCTTACATTACCATCCATGTTGATGTGAAAGAAGCCGGGAAAGATATCGGGATTGGATGAGATGAAGTTGTAGAGGTCTTTATGGGCCTCATCAATGGCAATCTTTCCGGCGCCGCAGATCTCGTGCCCGGTAAGCATGTACTCGGGGATGAGCTCCGGGCAGAACTCCAGGGGTACGCGGTCGCGCCACTCCTCGTATATCTCGGTCTGCGGCAGGATGCACAGGAGCGATGGCAATATGCGCGCACCCATCATGCGGAACGAGACCATCTGGAACACGGTCTGGTGGAACTCATCCATTGTCTCGAACGGGAATCCCCACATGAAGAAGGTGTCCACCCGGTCGAGCATCTCCACTGCCTTCGAGATGACTTCGACCGCTTCAGCGGAGTTGAAGCCCTTCTTTGTAGCTTCCAGTATGCGGTCGCAGCCGCTCTCTATGCCGAAGCGGAGCTCTACGCACCCGTTGTCCGCCATCATGTGCATCATCTTCTCGTTTACCAGGTCTACCCTTCCAAACGCCTTCCATGCAACATCCAGCCCGGACTTCGAAAGCGCTGTGCAGAAAGACATCACACGGTCGGGACCCGACACGAAGAATTCGTCCTGAAAGAGAAACAGGTCTGCCCCGGCTTCCCGGTTGAGGAGCTTCATCTCTTCGATGATGTTCTCATCACTCCTGACAAGGGCCTTCCTGCCCCATATGGGCGCGACCGAACAGAAGGTGCAGGGATACGGGCACCCGCGAGAACTCATGAGGCCGTAGCCTTCGTAGTCGGCCAGGTTGACCTTCTCGAACATGGGAAAAGGTATCGTGTCCAGGTCCTGGATGCGTTCGGGGAGTTCCGTCTCCGTTATGGAACCATTACTGCGGAACGTGACGCCGGGGACTTCTGCGAGATCGCTCCCATCCAGGAGGGCGCGCAGGAGGAGCGGCGCTGAACGTTCGCCCTCCCCTCTTGCTATTGCTTCGACCCAGGGGAACTTCTCTAGGACACGGCGCTCGACTGATTTGGGGCCCACCCCGCCGATGACAACACGGCTTTCCGGGTATGCCTCTCGGAGCGCCTTCACGGCGAGGATGGTGAAAGGAAGAAGGTTGGCCATGCAGGAGAGCCCGATCACCGGTGCAGGGTCGCGGCAGAAGTCGACCAGTGACTCCATCCGAAACGGATCATCATAGGTGGCCAGCTGGTAATCGCGGAAGTCGACACTGAAGCCGGCATCTTCGAGCGCACGCGAAAGGTAGAGGCAACCCAGCGGGACGTGGTACTCCCTCTCCACTTTGTCGTAGTAACGAAGGTAGAGCATGTTGAGGTTCACCAGAGTGATGTCAGCCATCAGAGCGCCCTGCCCTTCCCCCGTGATCTCACTCTGCCGGCCCTTCGTCAGTTGCCGGCGCCTCATCCCGCGTTCTGGGCTGGGGCCGGTCTGGGCCCTGTCCCATTGTCGGCATTTTCTCAGGGCGGTCCGGGGAATGTCCCTTTGTCGTGCGCCTCGGCGGACGGTCGGGAGATGCTCCCCGAGTCACAGGAGGAGGTTTCGGTTCATCGGGCTCCTCCGTCTCATCGCCGACAGAGTCGGTCTGCATGTCGGGGCGGTCTGGCGACGAACCCAGGGTGGGATTCACCAGGTCACAACCCGAGAGGCTCGTACCGAGTGCTGCCAGCATAACGGCTGCAGTCGTCCCCGCGAACGCCAGTCGCTGCCGTGCAGGCACGCGTATGCGCTCCACCATCTGCGAGAGCGTCTTCCGGGGGACAGCCCGAAGCAGAGCACGTTCGCCCTCGCTCAGCTCGAGTTCTATACTGCGCGCTGCATCCCCGGGCTCCTTGAGGAGAGCATTCTTGAACTCAGCGTCCAACGATGCTTTCTTGAGGAGCACTTCTACCCCCCGTGGCACTCTTCCGAGCGCACGGCCCTCGTCCGGAGGCCTGCCCCCGACTATCGTCGTTCTGACAGTCTTCCCCATCCCGCACTGCTCCTTTCCGGGCCGTAAACCCGACCACACACCCGCTCAAGAATATGCTACTCCCCTCCCCTTCCCGGCAGCAAGGACAAAGTCATCTGGCGCTGAAAGGACAGCTTGCGGACGACTCCGTGGTTGATCTTTTGTCTCGGGCGAGGCGTATGGTGCAGGTCTGACTTCAACGCAGGCGCAGGCAAGGAACTCTCATCCAAGCAGCTCGAACCCTGCCTGTGAGAAACCCCTGTCAAAGCTGAAAGCCTTGCTGATCTTGAACTCTCTCATGACTGCAAAAGATGTTACGTCGGTGAAGCTGAATCTCTTGTCCTTGTACTTCTGGTAGAGTTCCCAGGACTTCTCAAGGTATTCCGGCGCGATTTGCACTATCTCCACTATCTTGCTCGAGAAAAACGCCGTTCCTGCCAGGACACTCTGGCGGTGATCCCCTCTTGCCAGGACTGTGGTGATAGTCTCATCGACCACGTAGTCCGATGTGAAAAGTAGCGCCCTCTGTCTCTTGAGGTCTTCAAAGATGGACACCGCTTTCCCGTGATTCTCATCGTTGGCAACGAAGAGGGCTACCCACCCGCTGGTATCGATGAAGACTCTCTCCACGCGCTACTTCCCCTTCCTGCGCCCATAGAGATACTGGTCATGCTTCCGGGAAGCATCACTCACTGCAAGCTTGACCTTCCCGACAGCCGTGGTAACCGAATCGCTTTCCCAGTTCACCTTCCTTTCTCTCGCTCTCAAGAACCGGTCGATAGCTCTTCGGACAAGCTCCGACATTCCGACATTGTCCCTTGCCGCCTCGGACTTGAGGCGCCGGACCTGGTCCTCATCGATATAGATCTGGGTACGCTGCAGGTGTCCCATCCGCCATCACCTCCAATATACATTATACACCATACACCATACGCCGGCAAGCACAAGACACGACCCGTTCCCTGGTGCCTTGCCCGCGAGCCTTGCCCGCGTTGACCGCTGTATCCTGCCAATGATATACTCGACTCACTTCTGCCGGTAGAGATGCACGATGTCGTCTGACAAGCCTGCTGCCAGGTGAAACGATGAGCCGCTCTAAACAAGATGCTTTCCTAAAATACGGCCCGGTGGCAGCGTTTCTTATCATAAACGTCGTGCTGGTTCTCGCGGCGCTGAAGAGACCGTCCTTTGCAGCCGTCGGCATCATCTATTCCCTCAATACTATCGTCGCGGCAAGCATCTTCCTCGTACTGGGCATCGCCGGAAGGCCATTGCGTCGCAACAAGTCACTGCTTGCGAAGATGTGTGCTCCATGGCGGCTGCACCTTGTAATAGGACTGGTTCTGGTCGCCGCAAGGATCTACATGACGCACATCGAGCCCCACCGCCTGGTTCTCAGGGAAGTACAGATCCAGTCAAGCAAGCTCGACAGGACGCTGAGAATACTGCATTTCTCCGACATCCAGTCTGCTGCTATAGGCCCTTATGAAGAGAGGGTCTTCCGGGAGATCCGGGAACTGGAACCGGATCTCATCATCCACACCGGAGACCTGCTCCACCCGATCAGGCGGGACTACGCCGAGGAGTTTCCGAAACTCGCTGCCCTCTTCAAGACGCTGGAACCGCCGCTCGGCGTATATGGCGTGCACGGCAATGTTGATACATGGGCACGCTCGCAGTTCAACGTTAAGATCGACACGCTCAGGATCCTCGAGAATACCGCTGCCCGGATCGAGTTTGGCGGGACCACCATCCAGATGTACGGGATGAGTCCCGAAGTCTCGGGCACCCCGGACGTGGCCAGAGAACTGATCGGGCCGTGGGTGAGCTCACTGCAGGAGGATGAGTTCTCGCTGCTTCTAGGGCACTCCCCCGACTACATGGCCCAAACGCAGGACTTCCCCATAGACCTCTGCCTGGCAGGTCACACGCACGGGGGGCAGGTGCGTCTGCCCTTCATCGGCCCTCTCGTGACATGCACTTTCCATATCCCACGCAGCTGGGCGCTTGGCTACCGGGAGATAGGCAGGACGCGGCTGAACACCTCCGGGGGTGTCGGCTGTGAGCACGTGTCGCACCTCCCGAGCATAAGGTTCAACTGCCCGCCGGAGATGACGCTGATAACCATCGTCCCAACACACGGTTGACAGCGTCGTCCGGCCAGTGTATAAAGCATTGCTGCATGTAAGCTGCAAGCATTCCTGAGGATAGCCATACAAAGCTGTGAACCCAGTTCACAGAAGGGAACAAACAATGGCAAGGGCATCCTTGTTCGTGGCGCTACCAGTGGCAGCCATACTCATGGCGGGTGTTCTGGGCGGGGCGGGGCCGGCATATCCGCAGACGCTTGTACTGGGCAAAAAGGATGGTTTCCGGCCAGTGCACATATCTATCTATGGCCGGTATGGAGCAATATTGACAGCAAAGGCCGGCGCCAACAGCAGGGTCTACCTGTACGATACGAAGACAGAGGACCTAAAACTGATCGGCGAGGATGGCAAAACGGGTATTCAGATCGGCTGGGGGCACCTTCATTATAAATCAGGACAGGTCTCGATCAACGACAAGTATGTTGCCTATTGCCGGGAAAACGGTGATCGTGACCAGCTGATCCTCCGCGAAATATCAAATCCGGATAAGGCGGCCGTGTATGAGATGCCGGATGCAACGTCTTGTTCGCAGGTCTCCGTCGGCAATTCCGATACGAAGGGATTTGGTGTTATCGGATACAAGAAAGTGGCCAACAAGGCACCGGCGAACGGCGAAACGTTTCACGGGAACGTTCATTACTTCGATATATCGAAGCGCAAGATGACATTGGTCCATGCAAGCTCCTATGATCTGAGCGCTGATCCGCAGAACCCCTGGTTTTTCAATAGAGGTGTGCAGACCAGAAACGGCCGGATGACCTGGCTCCTTGGCAGTCATGACTGTGCCAGAGCAACGGTTTGTTATTGGGATGGCAGCTATCGTCCGGACGGAACTGCCGTGGTCCGCGCGCTTCCGCTGCCGTTGTATGAGAAGGCGAATGTCCAGAATCCGGCCATGGTCACGATGTACGATGAGAAGGTGTACCTGCATACGTACAATATCCGTTTTCGCGAGCGCCGGGCAGGTCTCGCGGCGTGGGATCCGGACAAAGGGACCCTCATGCATCTCGGCAATGGGCTCGCACCGTGCATATCGGGGAAATGGCTCCTGTTCTCCGATCCGACTGGCATCCAGAGAATAGACCTCTCTGCTGAGGATCCCTGGAAGACCAAGACTATGTTAGTTCGGAGTGAATATCAGGGCTCCTATGCCAGTTCCGGGGCCAGGCTGAGTTCGACCGGCAAGTTCATCTATTTCAAGATGGATGACTCTGCCGGCAGAAATACAAGGGTCTACATGTCACATATAGAAGTCGAAGCCCCGCCGGAGAAGACGCCCAAGGAAGATCCGGCCCAGGACTAGTACTGTGTCTCACTCACGGAGGGACCCGATGAAACGCATATTACCGGCACTTACACTGGTACTGATGATAGCCGTTCCCGACGCGATGGCAAACTGCCCCGGCACGTCGATCGGCATCCTCACCCAGCTCTACACGGAGGACGCGGCCGACTTCGTCGAGAACGGGCTCGGTGTCAATATCTCCTACGAGTCCCGTTCGCACTCCAGGTGGGCATGGGCGACCTACCTGGAATATGCAGCCGCGGGCGGGGATATCGCCGATGACATAAAGATCAACTTCAGCGGGCTCGACCTTTCAGAGTTCGACTACAGCGAGTTCTCGATAGGGCTGGAGTTGCGCTACTACGTGCTCCCGTCCGCTGCCCTGTTCGGAGGGGTCGGGGTGACCAGCCACGAGGGGGCCATATCCGTTCTGGACATGGTCAAGGCGATCGATGACACGGGCGTCACAACACGCGTCGGCCTTCGGCTTGCGGACCGCTCGTTCCCGCTCTTCGCAAGCGTCGAGTACCGCAAGTACGGCGGGGACGCGGAGCACTTCGAAGGATACAACGTGATGGCGGGACTCCGCTTCTAGGCGGCTCCCCTGCCCTCTTTGCCACCCGGAGCTTTCCATCTCAGGTCGGGCTGGCGTGCAGCTCTCACTTCATCGAGTCGCGACACCGGCAGGCTGTGCGGTGCCTCTTTGAGCCTTCCGGGCTCCTCCTCCGCTTCCCGTGCGATCTCGACCATCGCCTCTATGAACGAGTCGAGCATCTGCTTCGATTCGGTCTCCGTCGGCTCGATCATCATCGCTTCATCCACGGTCAGCGGGAAGTACACGGTCGGCGGGTGAAATCCGAGATCCAGCAGCCGCTTGGCGATGTCCAGCGCACCGGCACCTGTCTTCTTCTGCCTCTCAGCCGAGACGACAAACTCGTGCATGCACCTGCGCTCGCAGGCGAGAGAGTAGTGCGGCTTCAGCTTCTCCATCACGTAGTTGGCATTGAGGACGGCGTTCTCCGCCACCCTCTCAAGCCCCTCTCTCCCCAGGAGCAGGATGTAGACGTAGGCCTTGAGTATCACCGCAAAGTTCCCGTAGAAGGGCGCCACGTAGCCGATCGAGGCCGGCTGGTCGTAATCCAGGGTGCAGGTCCCGTCAGTCCTCTTCACAATGCGCGAGATGGGCAGGAACTGCCTCAGGTGCTCGCTGACTCCCACCGGCCCTGCCCCGGGCCCGCCCCCACCGTGAGGCGTGGCAAAGGTCTTGTGGAGATTGACATGGACCACGTCGAAACCAAGGTCCCCGGGACGACACTTCCCCAGGATGGCGTTCAGGTTCGCCCCGTCGTAGTACATCAGCCCGTCTACCTCGTGCGTCATGTCCGAGACCTTCTTCACGTCCTTGTTGAAGAAGCCCAGGGTATTGGGGCAGGTCAGCATCACCGCTGCCACCTCGTCGTCGAGGGCCTTTCTGAACTCCGCGAGGTCCATCACGCCGTTCGCATCCGATCGCACCGAGACGATGTCATACCCGGCGATCGCCGCGCTCGCCGGGTTCGTGCCGTGCGCAGAATCCGGGATGATGACCCTGGTCTTGCGGTTCCCGCGCGACTTGTGATAGGCGGCTATCAGCATCGTGCCCGTCAGCTCCCCGTGAGCTCCGGCCAGCGGCTGCATCGTAAATTCCGCCATCCCGGTGATCTCTGAAAGAAGGCGCTCGGTCTCGTATATCACCTGGAGCGCCCCCTGCGTGAGGATGCCGCCAAGGCGCAGCTGGGGCAACAACGGGTGCAGGCATCTGAACCCGGTGTAGCCCGCCACCTCCTCGCCCAGCTTGGGGCTGTATTTCATCGTGCAGGAACCCAGCGGGTAGAAATGAGTGTCCACACCGAAGTTTCTCCGAGACAGCTCCGTGAAGTGGCGCACCGCATCCAGCTCCGATACCTCGGGAAGCTCGGGCGGGGCTGTGCGCTTCAGGGGCTCGAGCCGGCTGAGACGCGAGGGCACATCGCAGCGAGGCAGCCTAACGCCCCTCCTGCCGCTCACGCTCTTCTCGAAGATAAGTTTCAAGAGTCTACTCCCCGGCTCACCCGTGCTAACAAGCCTATGGGGTGAGCGTGTATGGTGCACTGCTATGAACCTCTGCTCGCCCTCGCCAACAAGCCTCTTGGGTGAGCGCAGGCCACTACAGGACTGCTTCCAGTGCCTCTGCCAGCAGGCCTATCTCCTCTTTCGTCCGCGATTCCGTGACTGCCACCAGGATGGAACGCTCCATCCCGTCGTAATAGCGCCCGAGAGGGAAGCCCGCCAGTATGCCCTTCTCGATCAGTTGGCCTATCACGTCTCCCGCTCCCCGCGGAAGGTCCAGCGCGAACTCGTTGAAAGTGGGAGAATCGAACTTCAGCTCTACTCCCGGTATCTCACAGAGCCGCTCCATCGTGTAATCCGCCTTTGCGTGGCAAAGATCGGCGACCTCCACCAACCCGTACTTCCCGAGCAGCGTGAGGTAGGCCTGCGCGCTGATAGCGCATAACGTCTGGTTGGTGCAGATATTGGACGTGGCCTTCTCCCTGCGGATATGCTGCTCCCTGGTCTGCAGCGTCAGGACGAACCCGCGCCGCCCCTCCCTGTCCAGTGTCTGCCCGACGATGCGGCCCGGCATCTGCCTGATGTGGACGGACCGGACCGCCATGAACCCCAGGTAGGGCCCGCCGAAGGAGAGATCCAGCCCGAGGCTCTGTCCTTCCCCCGTCGAGATATCCACGTCCATCTCCCCCGGAGTCTTCAGGAGCGCCAGGGACAGCGGGTAGCTGGAAAGAACGACCAGCGCGCCCTGCTCGTGTGCGCTCTCCGAAAGATCCGACACGTCGTCCACACAACCGAAGAAGTTGGGGTTCTGGAGCAGCAGGCATGCAGTTCCATCATCCAGCTCCGCCCCGATCGCATAGCGGTCTGCAAGCCCGTCGGCGCCCACAGGCACCTCCACGAATTCCAGGCCGAGGTTGCTGGTGTAGCAGTGCAGCATCTGCCGGTAGATGGGACTCACGCCCTCATCCACTATCACTTTCCTTCTCCCCGTGATGCGCACCGCCATCATCATCCCCTCGTAGAGCGCCGTGCCCCCGTCATAAAGAGACGCGTTGGCTGCATCCATGCCGGTGAGCCCGCAGATGGATGACTGGTACTCGTAGAGAGCCTGCAGCACACCCTGCGAAGCCTCCGGCTGGTACGGAGTGTACGAGGTATAGAACTCGCTTCGCGAGGTGATCCGCGAGAGGGCGGCGGGCACGAAATGATCGTAGAAACCGCCTCCGAGAAAGCAGACCAAGTCCCTGGCGTTCTTCCCGGCCAGGGCCCGGAGAGAGCGCCGCACCTCCAGTTCGGAGACGCCGGCCGGTATGTCCAGCTCGCGGCATCTCAGCTCGGCAGGGATGTCGGAGAACAGTTCGTCGACCGAATGCAGGCCGAGCTCCTCCAGCATCTGCGCTCTTTCCTCGTCTGTGTTCGAGATATACGGCACTAGCTCTCGCTCTCCTGGGCCGAAAGGTACTGTTTGTACGCCGCGGCATCCATCAAGCCTTCGAGTTCGTTCTCATCGCTCAACTTCACCCTGATCATCCACCCCGCGCCGTATGCATCCTCCTTGAGCATCTCCACCTTCGAGGTAAGGGGCTGGTTGGCTTCCACCACATCGCCGCTGACCGGGGAGTTGAGCTCGAACACCGCCTTGACCGACTCTATCACCCCGAACGGCGAGTCCTTCTTTATCTGTGTCCCGGGCTTCGGGAGCTCAAGGTAGACCACGTCCCTGAGTTGCTCTACGGCATGAGCCGTGATGCCTATCTCCGCGGTTTCGGAGCCCTCTTCTCTCCTTATCCATTCATGCGTGGTGGTGTACTTGAGGCCCCCCGGATCCATCCTCAGCGCTCCCTTCTATAGAACGGGGTCCCGACCACCCGGGCAGAGACCCCCTTGCCCCTTATCTCCACCTCACATCCCTTCGACTCTTGCGCAGCCGAAGCTTCCACGTATCCCAGGGCGATCGGCTTCTTCAATGTGGGAGAAAAGGTACCGCTGGTGACTGCGCCGATCTTTCTTCCTCCTGCCGTGATGGCGTATCCCTGCCGGGGTATCGCCTTGCCCAGTATCTGAATGCCCGCCAGCTTGCGCGGGAGGCTGCCTGCAGCGGTCTCTTTCAGAGCCTCCCGGCCGGTGAACGGCCCCTTCTCCAGCTTGACGAACTTGCCGAGGCCCGCCTCGTAAGGGTTTATCCCCGTGTCCAGCTCGTGGCCGTAGAGCGGAAGGGCCGCTTCCAGGCGCAGTGTATCTCTTGCTCCCAGGCCCGCGGGTTCCAAGCCGTGGTCCTCCCCGGCGGCCAGCAATCCCGACCACATGTCCGCCGCACCAGATTGATCGAAATAGAGCTCGAACCCATCTTCTCCAGTATAACCCGTTCTCGAGATGAGGCAAACAACTCCCAGAACCTCGCCCCGGCTGAAGCAGTAGTAGCGGATTCCCGGCAGGTCCGCCGCGGTCATCTTCCCCAGGATATCCTGAGAGCAAGGGCCCTGCAACGCTATCATGGCCATTGCGCCGGTCACATCGCGCACCCGGGCCGTCTTCCCCTCCCGCCCGCTGAAGAGCTCCAGGTCGACGTCGTG
>SDBT01015103.1_pt1 | contig 12287 bp, 18 predicted proteins | sample 2277101 | NCBI WGS metagenome assembly SDBT01 (sample SAMN10404973, study PRJNA504765) | marine sediment metagenome | isolation source: marine sediment core GS10_PC15, 103 cmbsf | place: Arctic Ocean: Southern Knipovich Ridge | collected 2010
ATCCGGTTGAAACTTCTTTCCCGGATTCATCTTTTCCGTTCCAGTATGTGATTATCAGTTCGTCTCTGGGAATAGACAAGTTTGAAAATATTGTTTTTATCTTCTGACCTTTAAGATTGTAGATTGATAACTCAGCAATACAGCTTTCCTTCATCATAAAACTGATCTCTGTATTTGGATTGAAGGGATTGGGATAGTTCTGATGTAAACCATAAGGTTTGGGAATTTCAGGTGAATTGGGATTTTGCCATTCTTCTGCTGGAATTATAAGAGAAATCGGACTGTAAAGCTCTGTCTCACCGGAATAATCTACGCTTTCAAGCCAATAGAAATATGTGTTTCCAGCTTAAACCGGGAAGCAATCCTCAAAACTGTATTCTGTTGGCTCCGATGTAGTTCCAGCTCCGGGAATTAAACCAAGTGACAAATTAAGCAGATATGCTTCTTCGTTTGAAAGTGCTTCGTTTGTTTCTCCACGATAAATATTCCAGCCTGCATTATTGGTTTCAGATTGGGTTTGCCAATATAATGTTGGAACATTATTGAGATATTGTGCTGTGAAAGAGGAGAGTACTATTGGAGGAGGGGTATCGCGAGAATTTTCGTACGCTCCTATATCGGGGGGAATTCCTCTTGCATTCCCTTCAATATCCGTACTGGGTGCTCCATAGCTGGTACCTGCACCGATACATGGGCTGTAGTCATCCAAATGAAAATCGTTACTGGCTGCATCCACAAATAGTGGGTCACTGGAGATGCTGTTAGCGTCCTGACTCGAAGCCGTTCGCCATTCGCTCAATGTAGCGTAGTCTGTGCCATTTATATAGCCAACCTTTGCGCCATCAGTTGCATATAAATCATTGTAATCAGAAATCGTGAATGTACTTGCCAATGCTCCATTAATATAGATAGCATAGTTGCCTGAGCCGGTGGCGTAAACGATATTGTTCTTAAAGACAGTGTTAGCAACATTGCTGCCATCATGAAAAACATATAAACCCTTTGGGGAACAATAAAATGTGTTATTTATTATGCTTTCGTCCGATGTCCCTGTAGATGCTTGTTTTCTTAAATAAACTCCATAAGTCCCACAGTTGAAGACATTATTATAAATCTCGTCATATTGTCCACTAATTACAAAGACCCCTATATTACTGTTGAAGGTGTTTTTGTATATTTTGTTATACTTGATAGGGCCACCACCCGCGACACCAGTAATACTGATACCTTCTGCATCTGGGCCAGAGAATGTGCAATTTCTGATCGTACAATGGTCAGGAGCATCCCATAATCCGAGATGAGCTCTGTTCGCAGCCCCGGTAAATGTTATCCCCTCTACTACTGTATAATCACATCCAACGCTCAAGCTACCATAATCACTCCATGAATGAATGGAGGGAGTATAACCACTGCCTGCCTTTAGGGTTACATAATTGTCAGCATCTGTTGTCTTGCCCTGTAACGTTATCGTATTGCCTGAATCGTATTGACTATTATCTATTATCTCCAGTATGTAAGAATTGCCATCGTCAACCAAACTTGCCGGCAGACCATTAAATGTGGCTTGAATGGATGTGTAGTCGCAATCTTCACCCGGGGTACCAGTCTCCTTTATCGTCTTTGTAACCGTGCCTGCACTCACTGTGGCTGTCACCATCGCCATTAGCAAAACAGCTATTGAAACAAAAGATTTTTTGTTTCTTGGCGTCGAAATACCTACACGAGTCCCCAAAATCTTTGAAAATAAAGTTTCTGATTTCATCATATTCTCCTTTGTTATTATTTTTTTATTATTATTTGAGATTGCAAGATGTAAGAAAAACATACCGGGAGAAAATTTCTATTTTTATATAGAGTTTCTACAGTGTAAAAATCTTTATCAGAGGATTCTACACATAAATTCATAATTTCCTTTAAATTCATTTTCCCCTCTTTTATGGTTACTTTACATTTCTATAAATTTTACATTTATATAAATTTTTATAAAAGAAATATTGTCAAATTATTTTTTACAACAATGTAATATTAATTAATTAAAATTATTAATTTAGATTTTGAAATAAAAAAAAGGGAAGTCGATTGACTTCCCTTTCCTATTAGTATCGCTTTTTTTCTTTAACTCGAGCAGCTTTACCTTTAGCTTTTCTAAGGTAAAAGAGTTTTGCTCTTCTCACGCGTCCAAATCTCACCACCTCGATTTTATCGATATTAGGTGAATGAACCGGGAAAATTCTTTCCACACCAATTCCTTCGCTGATTTTTCTCACAGTAAATGTAGCGGAAATCTGCATCCCTCTTTTTTGAATAACAATACCCTGAAAAACCTGGATTCTTTCTTTGGAACCTTCTTTGATCTTGTAGTGTACTTTCACAGTATCACCGACTCTGAACTCCGGAAAGTCAGTTCGCATTTGTCCTTTTCCAATTTGATGAACTAGGTCCATTGTTCCTCCTTTATTTTTCGGAAGAAAGCCTATCCAGAACAATAGCTACAGCACTTCTAACAGAAAGGTGATTGAAATTTCCAACACCTCCAATTGGTTCTAAAACGAAATCTGCAAGTTTATGAATTTCTTTGGTTAAACCGTTTCCTGTACCAAAAAGTAAAAGAACAGGTTTTTGGATTTTTTTATATTTTTTAAAACTCAACTGGTTTTGTAGTTTTGTAGCTGTTGTTGAAATGATGAGAGGATGAACTTCTTCCTGATTTTTTATCTTTTCAATAACAGATTCAATGGTTTCTGAGTATTCAATTATAGATAAAGCATTAACCCTGTCCGGATTATAAAAATCTGCAATTTCTGTTTTCCAGAATTTAAGGACTATCTCCAATAGTTTTTTCTGCGTTTCCAGAGGATTGATGATGAAGAAGCTCTTTACTCCGAAAGTCTTGCAGCTTCTGGCAATATCATGAATATCAAGATTGGTGATGGATGTTGTTACAACTTCCTTAAATTTATTGTAAACCGGATAGTGAACCAATCCGACATAAAGATTCTGTTTCATTCATCAATCTATTTTTCAAGAAGGTCAGGTCGATTTTTTTTGGTGATTTCCAGAGCTTTTTGTTTTCTCCATTCTTCGATTTTCTGATGATTTCCCGAAAGAAGAATTTCCGGGACTTTCATACCTTTGAATTCCGGAGGTCGTGTGTAATGCGGGCAGCCTAAAATTCCGTTTTGATGTGAATCTGTTAAAGCAGAATCAATATCACCAAGAACACCTTCCTGCAATCTTGCCATAGCATCGATCATAACCATGGCAGGAATTTCACCACCGGATAGCACATAATCGCCAATTGAGATTTCGTGAGTAACGAATTTATCACGAATTCTTTGATCGATCTCTTTGTAATGACCGCACAGGAAAATCATTTCCGGGATTTGGCAGAATTCATTAATAGTACTTTGTGTAAGAATTTTACCTTGAGCAGTAAAATAGATCACCGGAATATCTTTACCTCTTTGAACATGTTCAAGAGCGTAATAAAGAGGTTCAGGTTTCATCACCATTCCGGGTCCGCCACCATAAGGATAATCATCTGTTGTGCGATGTTTATCAGTCGCGAAATCTCTGATATCAGTAATATTTACACACAAAGCTTTCTTTTGGATGGCAATTCCAATCATACTTTCAGATAGGAAATTTTCGAACATTTTCGGAAAAAGAGTCAGAATGTTGATTTTCATAGCTCAAGTAATCCTTCGATGTTTTTCACAAAAATATTTTGTTTGTCTTTTTTAGAGATATAGAATTCCACATTAGGAATCATAATCTCTGTTTCATCTGAAAGTACAACAATTAAAATATTATGTGCAAGTGTTATCAGGATGTCCACAACAAATCCGATATTCTGTTTCTGGAAAATCACATATTTATCAATATCACTTTCTGAATAATGTTGTGTAATGACTTCTTCCATATCAGTTTTAGAAAGCATCACCTGAACTTTTCCATGCTCAGCAGCTTCTTTCGTAACTTCAGTTTCCTCAAGCCTGATTTTCAGTTTGTTCCCGCCAATTACTTTATCTATAGTCACATATCTCACTCTATGATCTGTAAAGACCAAAAATAGATCTTTTAAATCTAAATAGAAGGTTTGGAAATTTCTATTTTTTTTAAATGAAATGAATCCGTTTTTATCGATAGAATTTCCCAGTTTCCCTATTGGGATTAAATCTGAAATTTGCATTTACTCGATAATTTCGAGTACAGCTCTTTTTCCTTGTCTAGCAGAAACAGCATTAAGAATTGTGCGAATTGCCCCAGCAGTACGACCGCGTTTTCCGATCACTTTTCCAATGTCTGTTTTGGCAGTTCTCAGTTCATAAATGATGATTTTATCGCCAACGACTTCTGTTACTTCGATTGAGTCCGGGTCATCAACGAGAGCTTTAACGATGAATTCAATCAGTTCCTTCATTTTCCACTCCTTTACTTGGTTTTATTTCAGGATCAGTATCTATATCCTTTTTTTCAAATCTTATGTTATGCCATTTTTCCAGGATACCTGCTCTTTTGAATAAAGAACGTACAGTTGCGGAAGGTTGAGCTCCGACTTTTAACCAGTTTATGGCTTTATCAATATCAACCTTGCAGGTTAACGGTTCTGTTTTAGGATCGTAATATCCCAAAGATTCGATGTATTTTCCATCTCTTTTTTTGCGTGAATCTACAGCAACAATTCTGTAAAAAGGCTTATTTATAACTCCCATTCTCTTCAGCCGAAGCTTTACCATTTCAACTCCTTACAATGATATACAATATTTCGATTGGATTTTTTTTCACCTGATTTTATCGTCAAGCATTATTTTGAGTTCAGCCAAAAACTCTTTACAAACTTTTGAACTGGATCAGGCAAATTTATGGCTTGCAAAATGTACCTATAATCAGCTTTATTTAAATTATTTATCTCGTTCCTATGCTTCTGCGTAGGAATGAAGAAACAGACGCTCCAGCGTCGAAAAAGAACAATTGAATCTATTCCTATCTGGTTTTGACGCAGAGCGTTAGAGTATTGTGTTCCCATCCGGCAGCTGCCGGATAGGAACGAGAATATTTTCTTTACTGAGCTATTACTTTATAAAAAGAACTCTTATTTTAGAAAGGTAAATTCATTCCTTTCATAAATTTCGGATTCTTAAATTGCTTCATCATTTTTTTCATCTGATTGAATTGCTTGACCAATCTATTTACTTGTTGGATAGATGTGCCGCTTCCTTTAGCGATTCTGTAGCGTCTGCTGCCATTTATTAAAAAAGGTTTTTCTCTCTCTTCCGGAGTCATGGAATAGATGATAGCTTCCACATGTTTGATTTCCTTTTCATCTACTTGCAGGTTCTTCATTTTGTTCATTCCCGGTATCATTCCCATTAATTGATCGAGCGGACCCATTTTTTGGATTTGCTGAAGCTGGCTTAAAAAATCAGAGAAAGTAAATTGATTCTTCTTTAGTTTTAAAGCCAGTTTTTCTGCTTCTTCAGTATCGATAACAGCTTCTGCTTTTTCGATGAAACTAAGAACATCACCCATACCCAGAATTCTGCTTGCCATTCGCTCCGGATAGAATTCTTCCAGGTCTGTTATTTTTTCACCTGTCCCCACAAATATAATGGGTTTGTTCGTTACAGCTTTGATGGAAAGTGCTGCACCGCCACGAGCATCGCTATCCATTTTTGTGAGGATAACTCCACTGAATTCGAGTTGTTCATTGAATTCTCTGGCTACGTTCACAGCATCCTGTCCAGTCATTGCATCTGCAACAAAGAAAATATAATCAGGTTTTAAGAGCTGTTTCAAATCTCGAAGTTCTTTCATCATTTTGCTGTCTATGTGAAGTCTGCCTGCCGTGTCAAAAATCAGGATATTCGCATCTTCCTGTTCGGCTTTTTTCACAGCTATTTTGGCGATTTTTATCACGTTTTTAGATTTTTCATCCGCAACAACAGGAATGTCCAATTGTTTACCTAAAACTTGTAATTGATGAATAGCAGCAGGACGATAGATATCACAAGCAACCATCATCGGGCTGAATGATTTTTTTCGGAAATGATTTGCGATCTTTGCACAGGTTGTTGTTTTTCCGGAACCCTGCAATCCAACTAACATGATTTTATTTGATCGATTATCAGGAAGTTTAACAGAGAAATTTTCATTTCCCATCAAATTTATAAGCTGTTCATGAACAATTTTCACGACCTGATGACCCGGAGTCAGGCTTTTCATCACTTCTTTGCCAACAGCTTTTTTACTTACTTCAGAAATGAAATTCTTTACGATTTTGAAGTTTACATCTGCTTCCAGAAGTGCTCGCCGAACTTCACGCATTGAATCCTGAATATTCTGCTCGGAAAGCTTACCGTGTCCACGGAGTTTCTTAAAAATTATTTCAAATTTATCTGTAAGATTGTTAAACATAATTGAACCTCTTTTAAAAAGTTAAGCGTAAAGTATGATTTTTCGATTTCTAACCCCCTAACCCCTCTTTGCAAAAGAGGGGAAACATTGATGAATCCAGAGGATTCGAGTTTTTATTCTCCCCTCTCCAATGATCTCAAAAAGTCCATTTAATCTCCCTTTTGCTAAAGGGAGAATCAAAGAGGGTTTAAGAGAGGGGTTGGGGGTGAGTTTACGGATGGACTCCAATTAGACATTTTAGCTTTGGCATTTTATTTGACATTAGAAATTAGGATTTAGAAATTACTTAAAAATAAGTTTCGCATAATTTATTGTTTTCATAGAAGTTAGCAAAGATGTTTTAAGTTCGTAAACTTAAAATCTGTTTTTTATAATTTGTACTTCCAAAAATGTAAGAACCGGAAACCAGGATATCTGCACCAGCTTCTACTAATTTAAAAGCATTATCTTTATTTATTCCGCCATCCACTTCGATTTCCAAATCCGGATTTATGGAAGCAGCAACTTTTTTTAATTCTTTGATTTTCTTATAAACAAGCGGCAAAAATTTCTGTCCTCCAAAACCGGGATTAACACTCATCAAAAGCACAAAATCGAGTTCATGTAAAATCGGGAAAATGGTTTCAATTGGAGTTGCCGGATTTAAAGCAATTCCAGCTTTTACTTTTTTTGATTTCAGGACTGAAATTTGACGATGTAAGTGATGCACAACTTCCTGGTGAATCGAAACATATTCAATTCCCCAATCAGCGAGAATTTCCAGGTAATTTTGCGGATTGGAAACCATGAGATGAACATCCACAGGAATTTTACTGATGTCTTTTATCTGTTTAATTATCGGCAATCCAAAAGTTAAATTTGGTACAAAATGACCATCCATTACATCCAGATGAAGAATATCTGCTTCACCATCCTGGATTTTTAGAATTTCTTTTTGGAGATTATTAAAATCTGCGTTTAAGATAGATGTTGCTATTTTAGTCACTTAATTCTTAAATCCCTACATTTTTTAGCAAAAGAATTTTTAGCAACTAACACAAAAAATATTTAAAAGAAGTTTCAATGAAGAAATTAAATATGATGGGCAGGCAAACACTAACAATAACGAACTTTTTTTTATTAGATTTTGTTCGTTTTGCCTGCCGTGGCGTAGTGTAACGAAGACAGGTTCGTTGCTAATTTTTTTTGGTTCCGGTTTATCCGAGTTAGGCATTTCAGTTCCAGATTAAACAGAGTCTGTCCAGAAAGTATGATTTATCGATTTCTAACTCCCCTAACCCCTCTTTGCAAAAGAGGGGAAATATAAGTAAAGTAAGAAGATACGAGTTCTCATTCTCCCCTCTCCAATGATCTTAAAAAGTCCTTTTAATCTCCCTTTGCTAAATGGAGAATCAAAGAGGGTTTAAGAGAGAGGTTGGGGTGAGTTTACGGATGAACTCTAAACAGAACGAATTCTCTTCCTTCTCTGTTTTAGAAAAAATATTATATCTTCAATTTCCACATTCAAAACCGTTTTGATTTTTGTGATTATTTTACTTTTATTCAGAACTAATTCCTGCATCCAGACATTATTGGTGACGGATACAAAAAGTACTTTTTTTTCCAGTTTCTGGATGGAAGTTCTTTCAGCTAAAATTTTACCCACAATTTTTTTCCAGCCAAAAGCAATCTTCACCAAATTTCTGAATTCAGGTCCAGCAATATCGAGAACTAATTTCTGGAGGACATTGCCAGCTGAAATAAAATTCATGATTTATTCTTTCTTAAAGAAAAGAGAAATTCCCCACCATGCAAAGACTGCTACAGCCAGAGAAGCCCAGTAAGCAAAGCCAAGTGCACTGTATGTATTTGTAAAAACATCTAATAACGCATTGCTTTGCAAAATACCTATAGCTGGAATTGCTGAAATTACCACCAGCAAAAGATAACCCAATAATTTTGAAGCAGTACTTTTTCCTTTTGAGTTATGAATAATTGAGATAGCAATAGTTCCAATTGCAATTAATACTGCAGTGATTACAGTAATCAAAAAATAGGAAAAAAATGGGAAATTGGCTTTTCCAAAAACTATTGAGGGACTGAATAAAGCGAGAAGAACAAGAATCACACCAAAAATTTTATGAAGCAAATTTATAACTTTCGGGTTAGCTTGTTGTTTCTTATGACGCTTTTTTGTATAAAGAAAGACGAGTCCAAATACTATCAGAAAAAAGACAAAATATATTGGAACACCAATATTTGGTTCATCAGTGAAAAAACCCAGCGAAGCAAAAACAGCGAACAGGATAATCCATCCTAAGATTGTTACTAATGTTTTCAAAACTTTTTTCACATTACCTCCATCCATATTATTTGTTTAGTCTAATATCAGACTAAATTTTTGCTCGTTACGAAAGTCCTCTTTCGTAATGCATTGTATTCCCAAACAGAGTTTGGGAACAAGCTAAAATGCTCCCTGCTAATATTCATTTTCTTATCATATCCACCTCATCCCGACCTTCTCCTATCCGTCAAAAGCCGGACACAGTCGAGGAGAAGGAGAACAAAAAACTTTCTCTCCTCTTAGGAGATTTACCCGCCTTGGTGGGGTATTGAGGTGAGGTTAAAAAACACTCTATTTTTGCAGAACTAATATTATTCTTTTTCAATATTAATTTTTAAATTGGCAGTAATTTCTGATGAGAAAACAATTTGCACATCAAAAGAACCAATTTCTTTAAGGTGCTTTTGAATATTAACAGCAGATTTATGGATTTCAATTCCTTTTTCTGCTAAAGAATTCACAATATCATTTTCTGAAACAGAACCGAAAAGATGATCATTTTCATCAGCTTTTCTTGTGAATGTTAACATGGTATCATTGATTTTCAGAGCTAATGCTTTTAAATGATTTTCGATTTCCAGTTTTTCCAGTTCTGCTTTTTTCTTAATATTTTCGATTTTTGATAGATTGCTTTTAGTAGCTGAAATCACCAGTTTTTTGGGGAGCAGATAGTTTCTTGCATGACCATCAGCGACTTTTATGACGCTTCCTGCTAAACCCATTTTTGCTATATCTTTAACTAAGATTACTTTCATTCAAATCCTCCGATATTTCGATTTTCCTAAAATTGAACCAGGTATCCAATAAGCCTGTGAATGCCAAAAGAATTATTAAATAATAATTCAAAACCACTGATAAAATGAAGAAAATAAAAAAGAATCTATGTTTCTTGAAGAAATTGCCAGTGTAAAAATCTAACAAAGAAATTCCTTGAATAAGAAACAAAGGTGTTAGCATCAATAAGCCATTTATACCGATATTTCTTGTGTTTGGAGAGATAACAAAGATCAGGATAGCAATCAGAATATAAACCAGGAAAAATGGTAATCGAAATTTTTTATGTTCCCATTTTTTTATGGCTTTTTTAGAGAAAAAAATCGATGCCAGATATATCGCACAGATTATTGTTATCGTCCAAATTGCAGGATAATAATTTATCATTAATAATTTAGCTTTTTCAGTAATTTCCAATGCTAAGAATAATTGTTCACTGTTTTCCTGGAAATTGGATTTTATCACTTCCGCATATTTTTGGAAAACCTCATTCAGGTTCCTGAGTAAAATTTTTCCAAAAATAAGATGACGAACAATAGCGTATCCGATATTGATAAATGATATAATTAATATGGTTTTCTTATAATCATATTTGGGGGGAATGTTCCGGAAATAATAAGCTGAAGAAATTCCTACTCCAATTAATATATCAAAAAGTGTAACAATATCGAAAAATCTACCGATTATCATTAAGAAAATTATTGCACCGGCAAATACACAATAAAACACATTTTTCTGATTCTGGTATTTATAACCAAAATTAATTATAAAGATCAAGCCCCAGAAAGGGGAAAACAATGCTATTAAAGCAGATAATACAGCAATTGAAATCACTTCTATTATTTTTCGATAAACGGAATTAAAGCCATCTGACGTGCTTTTTTGATTTCAGTAACCAATTTTCTCTGGTGTTTGGCACACGTTCCCGAAAATCTGCGAGGAGTAATTTTTCCATTTACAGAAACAAATCTTTTCATTAAGGAAACGTCTTTGTAATCTATCTCAACTTTTTTGTTTTTACAGAAGAAACATACTTTCTTCTTAAAAATGAATCTTTTGTTAGAAAATCTACTTCCGGATCTCGAGTATTTAGTTCTTCCCTGTCCTCTGGGCATATATATTTTTTTTTCTTCAGGTTTTGTTTCAGATGGTTGTGTATCTTTTTCGATTTTTTCGACTTTTTCCTGCATCATGTTCTCCAATTTTTTTTAGAAAGGTACCTCATCATCTGTGGTTGTTGCAGCAGGTGCTTTTTCAGCGACTTTCTCTTCTTTTTGCTCCTCAGATTTTTCAGCGACTATTTCAGGTTTTTCTAAGAAATTGATTCGGTGTGCTACAATTTCCACAATTTTACGATTTTGATTATCTTTATCAGTGTAAGTTCGTGTTTTAAGATAACCTTCTATTAGCACAGGACTTCCCTTCTTAAGATATTCAGCGCATTGTTCGCCACGTTTGCTCCAGACAACAACATCCATGAAGCTTGCTTCCTGTTGCCACTCGCCAGATGCATCTTTGTAACTACGATCAAAAGCAATAGGAACTTTTGCCACAGGAGTTCCACCCTGTGTATATCGCAGCTCAACATCTCGGGTCAATCTACCACTTATTATCACACTGTTAACTCTCGGTAATCTCAATTCTTTAGCCATTTTTTCCTCCTGTTATTTATCAGCTAAAAGGTTATAACGAATGATGTTTTCATTCAATCTGTAAGTTCTTTCCAGGTCATGAGTTTTGGCAGGTTCCAGATTAAAATAATTCACAAAGTAAAAACCATCAGTGAATTTCTTGATTTCATAAGCAAGAGTTTTCTTGCCCCATTCATCTGTTTTCAATATTTCACCACCGTTTTCTTTGATAAAGGAAAGAATTTTTTCATTTTCTTCTTTTAAAGCTTCATCAGTTAAAGATGGCGAAAAAACAATCATACTTTCATACTTTCTTTGCATTTAACCTCCTTTGGTCTATTGATTCTGAGCTTTTGAGATTTGCTCAGAATAGGATTCTTTAGATTTACTATAATAATTCAGCATTCCGCTAAAATCACTTTTCAAATATTCATTTAAAAGAGCTTCGGAAAAATTTAGCACTATTTCCAGAATTTGAAGTTCATCTTGAGAGAAATCGGAAAGAACATAATCCGAAAGATTTTTATTCTCCGGGATACTAACACCAATTCTGAGTCTCTTGAATTCATCATAACCAAGAGCTTCCGCAATTGATCTCAACCCGTTATGACCTCCAAATCCTCCCTCTTTACGCAACCTGATTTCTCCAAGAGGGAGATTCACATCATCCACAATAACAAGAATGTCATCAAATTTATATTTGGAAAAAACCGATGTAACTGCGATTCCGCTTCTATTCATATATGTTTTGGGTTTAATGAAAATCGCCTTAGAATTTTTGATGAAGTCATATTTTATTCGTTTCTTAAAAGAAAGATTGGCTTTTTTGCTGTATCTTTCCAAAAGAAAATAACCCACATTATGCCTGTTATTTTTGTATTTCTTTCCAGGGTTACCAAGTCCGACAATTAATTTCATCAATCGGTAGTTTCTTCAGTTTTTTCTTCAGCAGCTTCTTCCGCTTCGACGGCTTCCTCTTCGATGGCTTCCTCTTCTATTTTTTCAACTTCTTCGATTTTTCTTGGAGCGCGAACTGCTACGATAGTTGTATCACCGGATAATTTTGTTTGCATATCTTCCGATTTGATTTGCGAAAAATGAATGACATCACCAATATTAAGGTTAGAAACATCCACTTCGAT
>SDBT01015104.1_pt1 | contig 12287 bp, 25 predicted proteins | sample 2277101 | NCBI WGS metagenome assembly SDBT01 (sample SAMN10404973, study PRJNA504765) | marine sediment metagenome | isolation source: marine sediment core GS10_PC15, 103 cmbsf | place: Arctic Ocean: Southern Knipovich Ridge | collected 2010
AACTCAGTGACCTAAGGCCGTTGCCGTTGCCGTTAACCACGAACGCTGGGGCGAGTTTAGAACTAAGCGGTGTTTGTCACTATACAGTAGTGACAATGCTTAACCCTCCAGACATTTTTTAGGGAAATATTATAAAGTATGTAACGCGATGTAACAATATGGCAGATACAATCTATAACATCTTTGAGCCCTGGAAGACCTTAGACCCATGGCAAAAGAAGTATATTGAAACAGAGGGCAACTGCTTTCTACTCTGTGGAAGACAAAGTGGCAAAACAACAGCTATGTCTGTCAAATTCGGCGATAGGGCAGCCAAAAAACCCAAACAAATCATAATGATGATTGCTTACACTGAAAAACAGGCTTACAACCTTTTCTTCAAGACTTTAATGTATCTAAGAGCTGTTTATCCTGGATATATCTGTACAGGAGACAAAAAGCCGACAAAACACGAAATACATCTTAAAAATGGTTCTTTAATCATGTGTTATGCTGCTGGACTAGCTGGAGAGGGCTTAAGGACATACACCCTAACATCTTTAGTAATTGATGAAGCAGCACCAATGGCTAGAGAGGTGTTTATAGCTACAACTCCAATGCTTTCAGTAACAGGGGGAACTATGGATGTAAGTTCAACTCCTAGAGGTAAGCAAGGCTACTTTTATGAGTGTAGTAAAAAAGACAACTTCACTAAGTTCTATGTGTCTGCTGAAGACTGCCCTAGACACACCAGAGAGTATTTAGATTCTGAGAAAGAAGCTATGAGTGAGTTAGAGTATGCACAGGAATACTTAGCTAAATTCTTAGATGATTTAAAGAGAATCTTTAATGATGATTGGCTCAAAAAGGTTTGCGTTCTTAAAAGGCCTAGTTCTTCTAATGGTTACTTTTCAATGGGTGTTGATATAGCAAGAATGGGAGATGACGAGAGCACCTTTGAAATACTAGACCATACAGACTATAAATACATCAGGCAAGTAGAGAATATGGTAACCAAGAAAACTCTAACAACTGAAACAGAAGATAAGATTATAGAGTTAAGCAAACAATATCACTTTAAGAGAATCTACATCGATGCGGGTAGCGGGACTCTTGGCGTTGGAGTGTTGGACCATCTTTTAAAAGACTCAGAAACTAAAAACAAAGTTATAGCTCTTAATAGTAGAAAGAGAGTGCAAGATAGATTTGGAAAGAAAACTACAAAGATACTAAATGAAGATATGTATGATAATCTTAAGAAACTTGGGGAGAGAGGCCACATCAAGCTTTTAGATGATAAGAATTTAATGGAATCTTTAGCGAGTGTTCAGTATGAGTATTTAATCAAGAAAGGAAGGCCCACATCTTTGAGAATCTTTGGAAGATACACCCATATAGCGGAAGGATTGATTAGAGCCGCTTGGTGCGTAAAAGACAAAAGTTTAAATATTTGGATTCGCTACTCTTAAAAATGGATGTTAGTAAAGTTGTTGAGATGTTGAAAGAGATTAAGGCTGCTTATCCTGAGATGACCCACAACGAAATTCTCAAAGTTATGGAATTAAAGATAATGCTTGAAAGAAACGCAAGGGAAAGGAGACTCTGATGGCTTGGACACTTTGCTCTAGTGGGGCAGCGATAGTAAAAGCTGGAGTTCACGCAAACGCAACCATCATCGCCGATGGTGCTTCTATGGCTTTGATTTCCGAAGCAGCAGAGGGTTTAGTAGAAGCAGTGTGCAGAAGAAGTTGGGTTGCTAATCACGCTAAACTTTCAACACCTATTCAAGGAGCTCTAGCCAATATGACTGCTTCAATAATTGCTTCTGATATTGTTGTCTATGATAATACAGGTTATCTTCCAAGAGAAGCAGATATGATCATGAACTATAACGACGAGATTTATACAAGAGTTTTAAACACACTTAAGAATTTCAAATCTAATGAAATAAAAGAACCTTAAAATGTTAAACCAAAAATACAACTCAGAGTCAGATGTCTTAGCTAACTACACTTACACAGACATAGTTGATGGTTCTGGAAATGTGCTTTTTTATGCTTTAAGAGGAGATAGTGCTAACGATATTTTATCAACACAACCTTTTTATTCAATTGGGATAGACCAAGCTTTCGCTGGTAGTTCAGCAGGAGCTGCAACAAAGAAAATTGATTTAGATTTTAATTTAACAGCTTTCAATACTCCAAGAACAATGGTGGGAACAGGAACTATTCAATCTTGCTATTTTGTTACAAGAACAGGGGGGGATGGGGGAATTCAAGTTTATTGCATTTATAGAGTTAAAAAAGATGGTGTAGAAGTAGCAAATGTTACAACTAACTCTGTTTCAGTTGGAACTGACGCAACTGCTATTCTTGTATCTACTGCTCCTATAACAATACCAGAAACTCACTTTAAAGCTGGGGAAGTTTTAACATTAACTTTAGAGGTTTGGTTTGAGAATGTTAGTGGGACTAACTCAGGTTTTGGGGGAATAGCACACGACCCCCAAAACAGAGATGGAACTTATATTAATCCTACAACAGATGACCCTAAAACTTTAACACAATTAAACTTTACTTGTCCTTTTAAGATAGAAACATAATGGCAAACTTTGAGATAGACGAAACAGCAGTCGGCAATATGGATAACACCGTCGACGATATAGCAATACCAGCTTTAGCTATGGATTCAGCACAAGACCAAAAAGAGACAACTTGGTTAAATGATAAATGGCCTATTTACTGGGGCTATTTCAATGCTGTGCCTGACTTAAAGAATGCTATAATCCTCAAAGCTATTTGGAATGTTGGGAAAGGATATACTGCTGATAACTTAACTACTGTAATGCTAGACAATATAACAGGATGGGGTAAGGACTCTTTCATAGATATACTCTTTAATATGGAAATTATGAAGAGAGTAGCTGGTGATGCTTTTTGCGAGATTATAAGAAATGATAAAGGAACCTTAAGTAATCTGAAACCTTTAGACCCTGGAAGCATAAGGATTGTTGTAGATAGAAAAGGGATACTTCTAAGGTATGAACAAATAGAGAAAGTCACTAAGAACAGAATACCCTTTACTAAATTCTTTGGGAAAAAAACAACAGAAAACATCTATGCTACATTTCAACCTAATGAACTCTTCCACTTGTCTAATAATAGACTAGGAGACCAAATACACGGAATCTCTGATATTGAAAGCTTAGAGCCTGTGATTCAAGCAGAAGAGGAAAGCTTCGCAGACTTAAAGTTAATCAATCACAGGCAAGCCAAGCCTCTTATTATGTTCAAGCTAGGCACTGATGACCCTGCTAAGATAGAGAAGTTTATATCAAAGATGGAGGAAGCTATTAACAAAGGAGACCACATATACATTCCTGCTGATGATGACACTGTGAGCTGGGATGTAGTGCAAGCTAATGTTGGCTCAATTACAATGCAGTGGAGAGATGATATAAGGAACAAGTTTTACAGAACAATAGGGTTACCTCAGATAGTGCCTGGTGGTGGTGGGATGTCTACTGAAAGTGAGAGTAAAGTTATCTATAAAGCCTTTGAGCAGATAGTTCATAGAGACCAACTAGCTTTAGAAAAGCAGATATGGAACCAACTAGCTTTAAAGATAGACCTTATACACCCTGCTTCAATTTCACCTGAATTAAAAGCTGACGAGGCTAAAGACGCTGGACAACAAACAGCTTTCCAACCTAGCGAGACAACAGTGGGGCTTGAATAATGGCATTCGCTGGAGATTTAGCAAGAAAGAGAAAGAAAGAGAAAGAAGAACGAAAAGAAAAACAATTTCAAATAGACCAAAAGAAACTAACTCCAGCAAATCAGAGGAGTAGAGCAGCAGCTAAGGCTAAGAGATTAGGGAAAATCTCTACACAAGATGTAGCCACAAGTAAGTTTAAAACTCTTGAAGCTAAGCAAATCACTAGGTCTGACTTTCAATCTAAAGAAGCCTTTGATAAAGCAATATCAACTCTAAGAGCAGAAGCCAAAAGAGACCCTTTAACTTCGGAGAGTAAAAAAGCAGATATTCTAAAGGCTGCAGCCGAGGAGAAAGCTGGAATGTTTTTAGAAGAACAAGAGGCTTTTGAAGAAACAAGACCAGAAGAGGTGCAGCTAGATATTAAAGAAGGCCAAGTAGCTCCAGAGAAATTACCTATAACTGGACCCATAACCACAGCAGTTGTGGGAGTTTTAAATAATGCTGCACAAAAGGGTTGGTTTCCAAAAGAAATCTTTGGAGGTGCAGAAGAAACTTTAATACAAAACCCAGAGACACTAAGAGAACTAGCTAAACAAGAAATTCAACAAGAAGTAATAGACGAAGGTTTATCTTTAGGAGAGAGCTTTGGAGCTTTAGTAGAAAGTATCCCTGTTGTAGGGAAGTTAGTAGCTAATTATGCTAATGGTTTAATTGAAACTCCTGGTGGTAATGTAAAGACAATAACAACAGAAGTGGGTAAGATAGGACAGAGGGCTACTAATATGAGAGAGAAAGCTTTAACTGGTAAGATGGGAGACCCTTATATAGCCTATGACCAGATAGTGAAGATGGAGAAAGACATAGCAAAGATGGAGCAGAGAATTAAATTACTTGCCTTATCAAGTGCAACATTACAATCAGATGCAGATACTTTAAACTTAATACAAGAAACAATCTTAGACGCTAAGCAGAGAATCTTTGATGCCAAGCAATCAGCTACAACTGGAATTATCCAAGACCCAACTGATTCATCATTATACTTAGATTTACAAAGATTTAAGGAAAAAATAAGAAAATGACAAAAACTAAAATACCAGTTAACTTAGGAATTGCAGCTATAATTACTTTGGGAGTTATTCAAGTTGCAGCAATGCACTACGGAATTAATGGAGTATTCAGAGCATTAATAGCGACGCTGATTGCAGGTGTTGTTGGTATTGCGATACCAACCCCTAAATTTTTAAAGCAATAAGGAGGTATGAAATGGAATTAACAAAAGAAGATTATCAAAGTTACAAAGCACAACAAATGGCCCAATTAAGAGCAGCTCTAATGAGTGCCGAAGCTATTGAGAAGTTACTAGTGTGGCTTGATTACAAAATTAAAAAAACTAAAAGTAAAATAAAGGTGTAAGGAGGTAAAAACTATGGAAGAATTAGAAAAGAAATCAAATGAAACACTCGAAGCTAGAAAAGATGAAACAGCTAAAGACAATGATAAGGGGGATAAGCCCAAAACAACTCCTCTTATTGCCGACGCAGACAAAGCTGCAGAAAAGTTGGAAGCAGCAAACCAAAAGAGAGAAGAGATTCTGGACAGAGAAGAAAAGCTCTTGGCGAGACGAGCTCTTAGTGGAAAAGCGCAAGCAGGAACAGCAGTAGAATCACAAGATAGCAAAGACCAGAAAGAAGCTGACGAGAGAGTTAAACAGTTTTCGTAAGATGCACTTAATTTTCTTTGTAAGAGGAATCTATGACAGAGTAGAATTATTCAAGTCACTAGCACAAGGGCAGTTTTGGAAGTGGAGAAGAATTAATAAGAAAACTATGGAAGAAGAAACTGTACTTGTACAAGGGGCTTTTAGACCATCTGTTCTTGGAGCGTGGGAGTATATCTTTCCTAAAGAAGCTTTAACAGAAGTCTTAGCAATCTTTGGAATTCATCAAGACATTGGGGCAATCCCAACTTTTATGAATAAAGTAAAACTTACTGCTGTAAGAAAGTTATTTGGAGCCGATAAGATTACAAAAGAGATGTTAGAAGAATCAAGTAAAATAGAAACCAGTGTGCAGTTAGGAAATTCAGAGAGAGGGTTAAGTACATTAAGAATCCACGGAGTAGCAATACACCCTATTGGCTTAAAGGATGATAACACAATAGAGTTGTATGACCCTGTATCAAAGAAAACTTTTATACAAGAAGCTCTATGATTTTAGAACTTGAAGTGGCAGTATTCGGAATTTTAGCACTTTTACTAAAACTCTACCAATTACGCAAAGAGGGAAAGATTTAAGTAATCGGTTCACCGATTAACTGAATGGCAAGAGAAGTTACTAAGATAGAATTACTAGGTTCAAACAGAGATGGAGAGCCAAGAAGATACTTAGTAGCATCAGACGCTTCGATTACTAAAGGAACTATTCTTAAATTTGCTGACGCTAGAACTGCCTCAACTTCGGCAGGAACAAATGATATATTCGCTGGTGTTGCTAGTATGGATAAAAAGAACGACGATTACTCAACTTCAATTTCAGCTTTTACAAATGCTATACTAGAGTTCACTGCTTCGGGAGCAATATCAGCAGGGGATACAGTAGCAACTGCTGCACCTGGAAATTATGTTATGACATTAGTAGACAACGCCTCATCACACGCAATTGTAATAGGCTATGCTTTAGATAGTGTGGGGTCTGGCTCAAGAGCAGCGATAAGGATGAACATTTAAAATGGCAATAGACAATATTCACTTAATGACAGAAGAACAGAAAATAGCAGCATACGCTAAACACGGCGTTACTTTAGGAAAACCTAAAGAAGATGTTAAAGAAGAAACTAAAAAGGAGAAAAAGAGATAATGGCACCAAGCACAGAAGTCGGACAAAGCCCTTTAAGAGCTGAACTTGTATCTAAAATTATAAAAGGTTTTGCAACAGCAGCTTACAAATTCAAGCAAGCAGTTTCTATTTCTACAACTAACGCCTGGAAGAATTCTTACTTTAGAGAAAACCCTGATGCTTTGACAGGACCAGAGGGAAATGATATTAAAGGAATTCCAAGAGGAGCTAACTTTCCTCAAGCAGTAGTAGAGTGGGAAAAGATCGCTTCTTATGTTGAGAAGTATGGTTTAGAAGATAATATTATGTGGGAAGATATTTTAACTAACGACGTTAATGTTCAAGACAGGACTTTATTTAGAATCAGTGAGGGAGTAGCTAAAGCTGTTGATGATGAGATATGGGATGTTCTTACTGAGGGTCAGTCTGTTAGTAATATTCAAAGTGTGACAATAGTAGAGAGTGCAACTTCTGGCCAATGGGATTCAGCAAGTGCAGCTATAATTGATAATCTAATGAATGCTAAACAATTAATTGGAACTAAAAATTATCCAACTAATAATCTAATGTGTTTCATTTCTGAGAAAGACCATAGAAGTATAGTAACTTACATCACTGATAGTGGTGCTCAGTTTGATAAGCTAGGAGATGAGACTGCAAGAAATGGTAGAGTTCAAGGACTAGCTGGAATCAAGTTTGTAGTTTCTAACTCAGTGACAGCCTCTTTCGCTCTTGTTGTTGTGCCAAAGATATGTGGAACTTGGCAGCAAGCAGTGCCTTTAACTACTGATGTAGAAGTAGACCCTTTTAAGTCTACAAGAATTAGAGCAGTAGAGATGGGTGTTACTCAACAAACAGACCCTAAGGCTTGTTGTTTAATAATCAACACACAGGGATAATTATATAACCATTGTTTCTTTAGAATGCTATGGGTGGTTGGAAATCTACATCAAAGGACAAACAGCATTGGGACGGCACTCTGGGAGCTGACAAACTAGAGGGAGAGAATGTAACTACTGGGGCTGACCCTGGACATACTCATTCTGACTCAAGTATCACTGGAACATTAACAGACGATTCAATGGCTGATGCACTTCATAGGCATAGTGAATTATCAGCATCAGATGGGAGTCCTGATAAAATTGTTTATGTAGATACTAATGGTGTTCTTTATGCCGATTATGCTTATGGTGTAGGTCTTAATGTAATGCATAGTGCTGAAATTGGAGACCATCTTATTGTTGGTGCTGATTTGATTGTTAATGGAGATGTTGGAATAGGCACAGCAACTCCAGAAGAAAAATTACATATTAGTGGGGGAGATTTATTGTTGGATAATAATGTTCAGATTAAGTTTGATAATGTAGGAGGAACTCCACAGAAAGTTTTAACAAAACTCTCTGATGATTCCACTTTATTGTATGGATATAATCAAGCACAAATGTTAAAGGGAGTTAATGGTGCAGTTTATTTATATAATTATTTAGGAAATCAAATTGCTTTAAGTGTAATTTCAAGCAGTGTTGTTATTAATGATGGTGGTTTGGATAGAGATTTTAGAGTAGAGAGTGATAATGATGTCAATGCTTTCTTTGTTGAGGGAAGTTCAGGAGATGTTGGTATTGGAACAGGAACTCCAGATGCTATATTAGAAATTGAAGGAGCTGGAACTATGCTCCATTTAGATGGGACTTCTGATACTTTTATGTTTTTAGATAGGTCTGCTACTGGGAAACCTCTAAATATTAGATTAGGAACTGCTGGAACTCCAACTTGGTATATGGGTTTACCAGATGGAGATGTGCTTGGAGATGGAACAGATTTTTATCTTGGTACTTCGCAGGATGTTCCTTTGTTTTTAATAGATACATCAGGGAATGTAGGTATTGGAACAACAGCCCCAGAGAAGAAATTAACAGTTGCAGGGGATATTAAAGCTAGGGAAAACATAATCTTGGGTGCTGCGGGTTTAGCTTGGATAGGGCAAGCTTCTGATGGTGCAAGAATGGAAATCAGCGCGACTGACCAATTAAAATTATATGGTCCTGCTGGAGTAAATGTTTATAATAAATTAAAAGTATTATCATCCATTTCATCTGCAACAGCGACGATAACAGCAAGTTCAGACACAACAGATGTCTCAGGAATCAACACTCTCTTTATAGATATAACAGAAGACATAGTTTTGGGGGGATTAGTTGGTGGAGTTAATGGACAAGCTATTCATATTATTGCGATTGGTAATTTTATAAATCACTGCACAATTGAACATGAGGAAGGTATTGGTGGAGCAACCCAAGATTTTATTAATCATGTTGGAACTGATGAAGACATATCACATGGTGGAAGTATTTATGTTTGCAATGGAACTAATTGGTATGATGCAAGTCACGCTAGGCACGTCTAATCAGTGGTAGCATAGGTTTATATAGAATGTGTTATATAATATAATATGACAGAAGAAGAAACACCACAAGAAACATTTAATAAGGTAATGGAAGGAACCCCAAACAGCATGGGAGTAAAGGTAGATGAAATAAAACCTATTGAACCTAAACCCACTATTGAGATACACAGTCCAACAGGGAAATTTCTTAAACTTGATTTTAGCACTGATAAGTTAATTGTAACTGGAGATTTAAAGCAGAAGGAAGCAGCTAAGATATTTTTTGATAGTTTAAATGGGTTTTTTCAAGAAGCTATAAAGAGACAAACAAAATGACAGAGCTTAAAACTTTAAAGGATATTGAAAGATTGGAATATCATAGCTGTTTAGTTAATGATGAAACACTAAAACAAGAAGCAATCAAGTGGTGTAAGAAGTTAAGTAAACCAAAAGGATATATAGAATTTGGTAGTCATAGTTTTTCTTGGGATGATACAGATAAAATTAATTGGTATACGCTTGCTTATAGAGGTATAGTTAAGTGGGCAATAATGCATCTAAATAATATTACAGAGGAGGATTTGAAATGAGCTTAAGTGATAATATCATTAATATTGGTACAGGAATTATACATGTAGAATATATCAAAAAACACATTAAAGAATTGGAAGAAGTTTTAGATTGGATTAGTAAAGAGATTAGTATTCAACCTACAGATAAAGGAGTTTCACATTTAAAAAATCAGATTATAGGTTATATTATTCCAATAGCAAAAGAAAAAGTAAATAAAATCGTTGGAGGAAAATTAACAAAATGAAATTTGATATAGATGGTTTGGCTTTCTTTACGTTGGAATTATTATTGTTTACTGGGGGATTAATAACTGGGTATCTAATGGGAGTAAAATTACCATGAAACTTAAAACTTTAAAGGGTTTTTTTGATGAACTAAGAGAACATAATAAAGATAATACATTGATTTTAGCTTTTATAGATGGAATAGAAGAGAGACAAAGGCAATTAGCAATTAAGTGGATAAAGTTTTATGAAAAAACAAAAGATGGACTTTTATTTACTAAAGGAATTGCTATAAGAGATTGGTTAAAGCATTTCTTCAACATCACAGAGGATTTATTAAAATGAAAAGAGCAGATAAAGGATTAAGAGTGTGGTTGTCGTCGTGGAAAAAGATGAGAAGAGTAGTTCCTGGAAAAAAAGGGGAAAGTGTAGCTCAATATTTTGAGAGAATCACAAAGGGGGTTGAAAATGAAGTGTGAATGTAAACAGGAAGGAGAATTAAGAGCTGGAATGGAATATATGTATGATAAAATTAAAGAACTTCCATTTGTAACGCATAAACCAAACGAATGTAAATGCACAAATGAATTAAAACAATACCTAAAAAAAGGGGAAAAGGTTTGGTTATGTAGTAATTGTGTAATGGGAGAAAAAGATTCGACTTAGCTCACAACACTTTTTAAAAATAATTCCTGCCTTTTATGGAGATGTAGAATAGTCTGGCTAATTCACTAGGCACCTAGGTATCCCTAGAAACACAGGTTCAAATCCTGCTCATCTCCAATCTAATCAATAGAGATGTAAGGAGGATAAAAAACAAATATGACAAACGAACCAGCAACAGATAAGCAAATCAAGTTCGCAAATACCTTAAGCATAGATAATCCTAGTCAATTTAGTAAGACTGCTTTAAAAGAACTAATCAGTGCTAAATTACTCGCAAGAGATGGTAAAGCCCCTGAGGAGGCCCCTATACCTGTTGAGAAACCCTTTGCACAAATAGATAAGGATAGATTGATAGTTAGGCAATGCTGTATTAAGGCAGCTTGTGATTACTGTAAATCAGATGTAGTTAACGAAAGTCTTATTATTAAGGTAGCAGAGAAGTTTGAGAATTGGGTTTTTAGATAAAATGACAAAATATAAAGATTTGAGTTGGCCTTTGAAGGTTGGGGTTATAGGGAGTTGGATATATCTGATTTCATTAGCCTTAATCTTTTTAGGACTTATTTAGATAACTAAGAATTTAACCTCAAAGACCCCATTAAGCTCTTTATTTTCATTTCTTAGTTTTTGCTTTTGGGTAGAATTCATAGAGTCAGACTTGCATTGAATGAGTCTGATTGTCTTAGTTAAGACATCAATAGATACGACATCTATAGGGCTGTGTGAACCAGCTGACCTAAAGGCAATATTGCCATACCCTTTCTCTCTATTCACAATCTTATACTCTTTTCTTCTTCCTTTCTCGTAGTTACGATTTGGCATGATTATAAAGGGTAGGAAAAAGAAGTGAACTAAAACCTACCCTGTCCGAAGACTATGATTTCTGAAATTTAACCTCGTGACATCTTCTACATTCTTTAGCTAAGCCACCTGCAGCTACGGCCCAATTACCCCACTCATGCTCACATATGCCTAAACTCTCTTTTTCATATCTCTTCCTCAACATATCATTGATAATCTTAGAAGCATTCTGCTCTTTAGCTAATCTCTCAGCTATGTCCAAGTCTATAGAGTAGGTTTTATGTACTTTCATTATTCTAAATCTACCTCTGGATTTCTAAGCCCCATTTCTTTTATCATATCAAAAGGTTCAGCAAAAGCTATATTACTTGGGGGCATAGCATGAATGGGTTCATGTTTTACTTTAGGCTCTTCATCTTTTAATTCAATATCCTTTAAGGTTTTAATTTCTTCCATATATACTAACATACATACTTCTTATTAAACCTTTCTCTTGACTTAGTAGTAGTATTATGGGTTGTTGTTGTATTTGTAGTAGGTTAGAATAGAGTTGTGATTAGTGTGCTTGTCCTGATTCTACTTTTACCTGCATTTTTAAGGATAAATGACACAATATACCGTTAGTAGTTTAGGTTTATACAGTATGAAGTACGTACAATTGTATCAGGATTATTAGCCCTTCTCTTATTTGATTAATTGAGAGGTTCTTTATATAATGACCTCACTACTTCTTACTCATAACAAACCTTTATTAAGATGTATGACTTCCCAGGTCTGTAACCAGACCTGTTATTACTACTACTCAATAACAATACTCTTCTCGTAAGAAGTAGCTATATACAGCCTCGCTTCGCTCGGCTCTCGTTCTTCCCCCCTCATCCGCCTTTAGTAGGCGGATTGGACTCTATAGAGTCCAACTTTGGCTTAAGGCCAAAGTGATTCCCCAGGAACCCCTTAACTCACTAAAAGAAAGCCTCTCTGCTTTAATAGTTATTCGGCTCACCGAATAACTCAGTGACCTAAGGCCGTTGCCGTTGCCGTTAACCACGAACGCTGGGGCGAGTTTAGAACTAAGCGGTGTTTGTCACTATACAGTAGTGACAATGC
>SDBT01015105.1_pt1 | contig 12286 bp, 15 predicted proteins | sample 2277101 | NCBI WGS metagenome assembly SDBT01 (sample SAMN10404973, study PRJNA504765) | marine sediment metagenome | isolation source: marine sediment core GS10_PC15, 103 cmbsf | place: Arctic Ocean: Southern Knipovich Ridge | collected 2010
TTAATTTTGGTGTTCCGATTTCTGTCACCTCCTTTTTAAAGAACATTCTAGAAAAATATTAACAAAGCTGAGAGATTTGTCAATCAAAAACCCGAGCTTGTGGCTCGGGTTCAGCTTGGTCCCATACGGGACGCGTTTAGAACTATTGACTGGGTAAGACTAAGGGAAGAAATGCAATCATTAAATTTAACTTTTAATTAAAAATGTCTGATTCAGGAAATAAAAGAACCACTTAAAACCATATTGCCACTTAAAACCATATTGCCATATTTAATAATAACACTCTCTAGCTCTTCGAATTCTTTTTGATGTTTTTTCTTTAATCTTTTAATTGCCTTGTTGAACCCATTAAGTTGAGTAAATAATTTCTTTTCTCTTTTAAATATGGAAGATTTTTCAAGCACAGGAGATAAAACAGAGTAATAGTAAGGGAAATCCCAATCGAATTCTTTGTGGAACTCAAACATTAGATATCGTTCCAAATCAATTTTGAATCTATCTTTTTGTGATTTTTTAATAATTTGGCTAATATCAATTCTATTAAAAGTTCCGCCAATCCGTACATTCTTATCGATTTTTGCCGAAACTTTACGATAATATTTCTCGCATTCTTTTACTCTTTTCACAATTTTATCAATCTGTCGCTCTCGGGGTTTCCGAAGCTTATATACTCGAAATGACTTGTCGTTAAAAGTTGTGTTCATTCCCCTTACGATAATAACCTCTGGCTTGATTATTAAATCAATAAAAAAACTACTCTTACCATCAATTCTTTTTTCTATCTTCAAAGAATTACCAGAATAGTTCATTTGCCAAATATCCTGCGCATCAATTAATAATTCATTATCTTTAATAAGATAAATTGCTCTATTGTTTTCAATACTGGCTAAAACGCTAAGCCTCAAGATTCCTGAAGAAGTATCAATCGAAAGTAAAGTATGTTCCCCAATCCTAAACAAAGATGCCTTTTCTGCATTTTCCACAAAATTAGAACCAACAAAGAAAGAATAGCTTCTCTTTCGCCCTATTGGTAATCTGTCTCTTAAAATTAACGGTCTTTCAGGCTTAGCCTTGAACTCATAAAGCTCTTCTTTAGAATACATTTGACCACCCTCTCCGTGAATACGTCTATGGCATTTATCACAAATAGGAATAAGATATTTCTCGTCGTTTGAAAATTTTCTTGACCACTCCTCAATATGATGAAATACTATTGGGATTTCGCCACAAATAGAACAGGCAAAACTTGAATAACGTGCTAATTTTTGTTTAACACTAACCCTAATATTTTTTCTTGCCTTATTAGAACAAGCTAAACGCTTCATGTTTCGTTTATATTTTAGCAAAATAGTGTTAATTCTGAATTTTTTCTATTTTATTATTTTATCAAAAAACCACCTTGATGGTGGTTTTATTTAAAAATAAATTTAAAAATAAAATTAGAAACAACTGAAATAGTTAAAGAAATAACTAAAGAGATAGTTATAACTGTCTTTATAGTGATAGATTGAGTTTGCTCTTGAGATTGGACTTGTTGCATTACAGACGATGGAGAACCGCTAAAAGGTTCTTGTTCGTTTGGAAAATATAAGCCGTAAATAAACATTATTAATGCATTCATCTTCTGTCGAAATTCGGTAATTCTAAATTGTCTACTTTCCTCAACTTTAACATAGTAGGAGGAGTGATTCATTCCCATAATTTTGGCGAGGTCTTTAACGGTTGCGTGGTAAAAACCTAAAGTTTCCAAATTATCAGACATTTCAAATTCTGATTTTGGAAGAGGAGTTTGGGAAAGTATTCCTATAAGTTTTTTGTAATTTGGTCTTACTCCTGCTGGTGGCATATTATTTATTCTTATGTTTTTCAAAAAAAATATAAATCAAAAATAATACGATAATAGAAACAAACCAAAGGAGAACATTAGCAATAGAAATATCGCCAAACCGACTAGAAATATCTCCTAATATTTTAAAACAAGAAATTATAAACATTATCCAAGCAATGCTTTTTACAAACCTTATCCCTTTAGGCATTCTCTTTTCTGGTTTTCTTTGCTTCTTTTCTTCCTCGGGCTCTTCTTTCTCAATTATCCCTTCCCTTGCTCGAACTCTTTGTCTTTCAGCCTCTTCTTTTTCTTTCTTTTTCATTTCTCGAGAAACTAAAAACCAAGCTAGAGGTATAAGAAAGAAGACAGACCCCATTAATAATATTAATCCTTGTGTATCCGTAATCATTTTGGCTTGCTTATTGATTTAAAAAATAGAATCGCAACAATAAAATCAATTACTACCCAAGTTTCTTACTAATTTTTTCTTTCATAAATTTATTTACTTTTATAATTCTTAATATGATTTTCAATAATATTTATATATTCCCCAGGAGTATAATGAGCTTTGACATAATAAGCATCCATTCCAGAATCAATAGCTTCGTTTTTTTCTTCTGGCTGACCAAGATTATCAAAGCCAATTATAGGAATATCTTTAGTTCTTTTGTCTTTCTTCAATAATTTAGTCATCTCATAGCCACTAATCTTAGGTAAGATTATATCCATTGAAATAATATCTGGTTTATCTTTTGCAATTTCATCTACTAATTCTTTAGAAGCAATGCTAAATACTTTAATATCAAATCCTCCCTCTTGAAACTTATCTAAATATATTTCCAAAAGAAGAGGAGCATCCTCAATCATAACAATCTTTCCCTTCTTTTTTCCTATGGCTGGATGATATATCCCTTCTTCAATTTTAGTTGGTTCATCGTTAATTTCCTTTTTTCGCATATTTTTTTCCCTTCCTTTGATACTTCTTACTGATTCCATCACTTCCGGTGGAGCCGTTCCACGCCTTATCTTTCTCCAAATTGTTTCTCTTTGCCCCTCCTCTATTTTCACACTAAAAACTCTATCGCTTAACTGTCCCACTTCGTTATCTAATCGGTGTAATGACTTGGTCATCATGCGTAGATTCTCATTTATGGTATAAAGTGCCCAAAATAGAATTGCAAAAATTAGTAAATCATCAAAGCCCATAGTTTTATTTACTTTTATGTTTTTTAATAAAATGTTCCGGAACAACAGCTCAAATTAGCATCTATATCTCCATCCAGAATTATTATACCAAAAACCCGAGAAACAATCTCGGGCTTTTTCGCTTGGTCCCATAAGGGACGCGTTCAGAACTATTGATTGGAGGAAAATTAAAGAAAGTTTAACTAAATTGAATTTTGATTTAGTTAAAATTTAAATAAAAAACCTTTGAATTGTCAGTCTTATTCTTCTTCGAAGAATAATGTTGGTATTTCTACTTCAGTATCTTTAATTTTTCCTTTCATAATAGATTTTTTACCCCCACCGGAATTAATAAGTAATACAGGAAGTAGAATCATAAGTGCCAGTAATTGTATATTTTCCATTCAGCTCAACTTGTTTATTAGCTGATTTATCCCAAAGTATCCAATCACTTAAATCTACGCTTACAATTATGGGGTCGCAACCACAATTATTGAATTCTTTTTTACAGCCCTGCTTATTTGTTCCCACACTAATATTGTATACCGGGCTATATGATTCATTTCCTTCCCCATAATAAAGATCATTTATATTGAATATTATGAGTTGAGAACCACTACCTCCTGAAGAACTCCAACTAATACCAAAGCGGTTAAATTCTAGATTCCCATTGGCCGTAAAAGATATTCTTCTAAATTCAATATTTCTACCACTCAAATTGCTAAAATCCGCTAATTGCATACCCGATCCTCCAGTTTCAGGGGAACCCCAGGAAACATTTTTAGGAACTTCTTTGATAATTATTTGTAAATCAGAATATTCAGGTTCTGGTTCAGGGGTTGGTTCTTCACAAATAGGGCAGTCAGGACATTCCTGCGGAACTTCTTGATAGACAATTCTATCCTGATATATAATCTTTTCTACCGGAACTTCTTTGATGACTTCTACTTCTTTAATCACTTCTTTAATAACAACATTTGAGTCAGATGATAATTGTGCAATTTGAGAATTAAGACTTTTTATTTGATTTTCAAGCACAACAATTTCATTTTTTAAATTTTGAATAGTGATTGCCTGATTGGGATTATCTTTATAGATTAACATCTCTTTTATAACCTCCACCTCTTTAATCATTTCAGGCGTGGTTTCTTCAATAACTTCCTCATTTTCTGTAATGGATAAATCTTCTAATGGTTCTGAAATGGAAGCAGGTATATTTTCTTGAATTTGCTCTCTAGTAAAAAAAGATTTAATTTTGTTAAACCAATCAAAAAATCCAGCCTGAGCAGGTTGATTGGTAAAAAGCAATCCAGAAACAATCAATCCGATAAATAAAACTTTATATTTTTTCATAATAAAAAAGAATACGAACATGATTAAGATATTGTCTCTGCTCACTCTACTTTACCTCCTTTTTTCTTTAATTACAATTATATCACCTAAGTCTAAATTTGTCAATACCCAGGGTTCTGGAGGATTATGAGTATATAGAAGAATTAAAACAAAGACTCAAACTGATCCATAGTTTTCGCCGAAACCTGTCTCCGGCCGGATAGGACTTGACAGGGTGTTTAAACTATAATAAGCTAAATAATATAACAAAATTGTTATATCGCTTCCCTCCAGGCGATAATCAAGGACATGAAGATAAGATTCTATCAGCGGAAACGGAATGATTATCCAGTTCTGGAGTTCCTAAAAAGACTTCCTCCTAAACATAAAAAGAAAATTCTAAGAGATATGGGAATGCTTGAAGAGTGTGGACTTCAAAAATTTCTCAAAGCTGAAGATGCCAAAAAAATCAAGCCTCACGGGGGTCTCTATGAGCTAATTACCAATTATGGAGGAATTGAATATCGTATATTTTTTTCGATAAATAAGAACTCCTACTTGATGACTCATCCCTTTATCAAAAAATCAAATAAAACACCTCTTAGACACCTGAATAAAGCTATTTCTATTCACAAAGGTTTAAATTTGGTTAAAAATTTTAAAAAATAAAATACTATGGATTTAAAAGAGCTAAAACAATCTCTACTAAAAGACCCAGAATTTAAAAAAGAATACTACAATAAAAAAGATTTAGCTTTTGAGATTTCTGAGATGGTGAAAAAAATGAGGATTAAAAATGGTCTAACCCAAAAAAAGCTTGCTAAACTAATAAAAACAAAGCAACCGAGCATAGCAAGAATAGAAAATGGCACTGCTACTTTACCTACCCTAAATTTTTTGCAAAAGATTGCAATGGCACTCAATACATATTTGATTCCTCCAAGATTCGCTTCGCTTGAAGAAACAGAAACCGTAAAAGTTGAAGTTGACTTATACAAATTTGTTAAAGAAGAATATAGGGTCGATGACTCTAACATTATTACTAAGATTAATGAACTTATTAAAAATTCTGATACTAAAAAATCTTTATTAAAAGTATGATAAAACACATTTGGTCTGTCGTTTGCCGAAGAGCTACGATAGATAGAGACACAAACTCAATAAGCCTTTTGGACTGCATAGAACAGATGCAAGTAAATGTTCCTGTTCAAAAAAGTAAAATTGAAAAGGGTAAAAAACTAAATGCCCCGATTGAATTTGACTTTGTTAGTGCATGGATAAGAGAAAATACAAGCAAAGTTGCAGAATTTGAAATGAAATTAGAATTGTATAGCCCTAAAAAGAAAAAATTAATTGATTATTCTAAAATATTCTTTATCCCAGAGAAGAAAAAGAGATTAAGGACTCGCATAGCGCTAAAAGGAATGCCCATTGATTTGTCGGGAGAATATGTGTTTAGAGTTACATCTAAAGAAAAAAATCGAGAGCAACGTAAAGAGGCGGAGATACCCTTTGATGTTGTTATCGCTTATAAAAAATAAAATAGCTTTTCCCTGGGCACAAAAAAAGACATCCCTTATTGTGAGAGATGTCTTTTTCTATAAAACTTTTAAATTAAGGCCTCTTGTTTCCTCTCGTTTCTCTTCAATCTTTTCTCAATTTTCCAAAGCAAATCACCGCAATAGAAGCAATAATTATCATCAATAAAGGAATTTGAATAACTCCTTTTTGTTTAACTTCTTCTCTCATAGATTCATTTTTTATTATATCAAAAACCCGAGAAAGAATCTCGGGTTCAACTTGGTCCCCATACGGGACGCATTCAGAACCATAGATTGGATAAAGATAAAGGAAGAACTAAAAGAATTACCCCCTTTGGTCGTGGGGCTTAGATGATGTTCGAACCTGTTTAATAAGCACTAGAAGAGTTATTTCTATTCCGAATTATCCTTGATCCATTTGAAAGGCATAGATTTTTTCAAACTCAAACACTGTCAAACTTTCCTGATTATTTATTTTTCTACCAACCTGCTTTTCTATAGTTTTTCTTAAATAACTTCTAGAGCTATTAACTTGATGTTCTTTTATTGCATTATCTAAATACTTCTTCACCGTAATAGAGTATTTATGGGTTATCCTAATGAAAACTTTCTCTTGATCTTTTTCTTGATCTTTTTCTTCGCTAGAGACTAAGATTATATCTCTTACGTTTAGAAAATTATATTTTTTATCAATATCAAAAAATGCACTAACATAGTCTACGTTTCTTTTGAAGATTCTAAATGTTTCAGAATCTAACTGGATTGATTTATCTTTATAAACTTTACCTTTCTTTATTTTGGGAAATTTTTTAGGGAATACTTTAACTCGCTTAAACTCATCTTCATCAAGCTCGATTTTCCGGTTATTTATTTCCAAAAAATACCAAAATCCTCTGAAAGGTTCTCTTAGGAGTTTAAAATCTACGAAAATGTGAGGACAGCTATGTAAAGAATCTCCTTTACCATCAATGACTAAAATATCTTCGAAGAAGATTATTCCTTCTATTACGAATTTTGCTTGATTACTTTTCGGTAAATACCTATAAAAATTATCAACTTTTTTTCGAACCTCATCGTCATCCTCATTTCTATATCGCTGTTCACCTCTTCTAGAGACTAAATCTACAGCCTTAGTATAATCCCATTTTTTCTTACCGAGATCAGCAAAAGCAAAGTATTTTCCGATTTCTATTATCAAACCTAATGGATGATATCTAACCACGATATGCTCCTTCCACCTAGATCTCTTATCAAAGTCTTCATATTTTTCTTTCCACGGATAGTGGGTGTCTTTATAGTCTCTGACCAAAACTGACTTATGTAGACTCCTCCAACGATCATTCCCGTTTAAAACTTTTAAAAGTTTATTCTTATTATTTATCATAAATCTAATCTCCGACGATCTTGATCGTTTTCTTGTGACTAAGGAAATTCCAAAAAAAGCAAAAAGAATATGATCATTTTTTGGTAAATACAACATATCCTCTAATTCTGCTTTACCCCAAAGATAAAATTCCATCACTCCCTTTTCCCTTAACCCATTTCGAAAGGCGTCGTATGATCGTTTAGAAAAAGTGGTTGGAGCCACAAGGATATAGCCGTAAGGAGGGTCGTTCTTATCTACCCCCTCATCAATTATCTTCTTAACCCTAGACGGACCTAACTTTTTCTCACGTTTGCATTGTATTTTCCACAAATTTCCTTCCATTGGATGAACACCTTTCTCACCACCCTCATCATCGACATTAACAACCTCTTGTGTTCGTTCCCAAGCCCTTACATCAAATCCCTCATCGGAACCTCCCCTACCTGTAGCTTCTATGCTTTGCCACCATTTAAAACCGTGAATTAAATTTCTTACCAAATCCTCAAATCTATAAGGATCTAAGTCTTCAAAATGAATAGGGTTGATAGTCTTTGTAGGTTTAGCTTTTTTAGCCATATTATTTTTTAATCGCTCCCCTAAAACCATCTATTTGTTTTTTTATGGTTTCGTTGTTCGCTATTTCTTTCTCAATCTTTCTATAAGCATAAATGGTGGTTGTATGATCCCTTCTAAATACACGGCCTATGGCTGGGAATGACAAGCTAATAACATCTCGCAGTAAATACATAGCTATTTGCCTAGACATAGCAATTGTAGCTTTGCGACTCCGCCCCTTTATGTCTTTAACTTTTAAATTATAGAATTTAGCCACCGCTGAGATTATTCCATCAATAATAGAATCAATTTCCGTTTCTTGCTCTGCAATATAGTCTTTAACTTCACTGCTTTTATCCTCTACCTTCTTGCCATATTTTTTAGCAAGCGCACTATTTATTATCTGCCTTACTCTTTCTCTTGTAATTTTGAACTTGTGAGCTATTTCGCTAAGCCTATGAGGACTCTTGTCGTTCAAACCAAAACGCATTTCAAGCATTTGTTTTTCTCTATCTCCAAGATTATTAAAAAAGTCTATATCTCCCAGAACACCACCTTGCTTGATTTTTTCAAGTTGTTTTTCGCGCTTTGTTTCTATAGCTGATTGTTCCTCCAGAAAAAAACTATAAATTTTGGGCCCAACTTCAAACTTTTTTTGCGCAATATATATAGGTATATCGTATTCTGGCCCATAATTTCTCGGGATTACACCTTTTTGGTATGCTTCTGGAATCATTGCCCCCAACGATTCATTGAGAATAAGTTCTGCCAAGTATAGTTGAGCCTTATGTGATTGTTCAACATTTCGTTTCTCTGGATTATCTCCGAAATAGTGTCTATTGATGGGGTGTTTAGAGTTAACTAAAATGAATCCTTGGGTGGGACTTCCCACCATAGGATCATAAGTTGTTTGCATTTGTTTTGGAACCTCGTCATCGAAATCCCAATCTTTAAATTTGCCCGTAGGTCCTGTTGGCGACGACTTAATTTGATCCTTGATATCTATTCTACATTGCGCAGAACATCCTTTAAGATTTGCCTCAATTGTCCCTGATTCATTGTTTTTCTCACCAATGAATAGAATTTTAGCTCTGGCTATTTGTTTAGTGCTTCGCATTCGTTTTGGAACAACAACCTTTGTGTTTTTCAAAACTATAGAATTATTAGAGCTTGATAAAATGATCTTAATACCGGTTTGAATAACGTTAAGATCAACGTACAGATATAACAAACTTTCTCTGTTTGCCATAACTCTGACATAGTCTGGACTAAACGCAATCCCTTCTTCTGGATAAATAATTTCTTCAGACACAATAGAAACAACTACGGATGCGCTACGCTCCCCACTCTTCGCTTCTAGAGTATCTGCTGTTCTCGCTTTCGCCCCTGTAATGACTATAGTTTTAGTCAATATATCTTCAGCACCATCAGGAGCATCGCATACATCAATCTTTACTGGCGAAAAGCCAATTTTCTTTTTAGAAGACTTAAGAAATACTTTAGAGCCAGGCCTTATAACCCTTGTGTCGATTAAGAGCTGAAGACCATAACGTTTTCCCGCCGTTATTGTTATATTGTTACGAGCAAATTCAATCCCGCCAACCGGTCGAGCTTTCTTCTTAGTACGAATTGTACCGCTAACATCCTCACCCGTCAGCTGAGCATACAATTTATTTAACTCCTCAAATGCTTTTCTATGATTTTCTTTAGTTATTTCTGAGACGCCTTCATTTGTTCTTCTCCGTCGCTCCTCGTTGAGTATGGAATATAGCCAATCTTTAACCTCAAAGGCAAGCTCTTTATAAAAGTCGTGCTGTATATTAAAACCATCTCGGGAATCAGAAAGTATTGCTTCTGGATGTTTCTTATTATTGATTTTGTCCAAAATTATTTCTTTCGCGCCAACCAATTTCATAAAACCAAAAAACTTATCCGCTCCTGGCAAGCCATCCCAACCGAAAAATGTCTGCGCATAGACAGTGCCTTTATTATCATGAACCAACAATCCGCTCTCTCTCTCGTCACCGACTGTTTGAAGCGAAGTAGCAGATTTATAAAGCTCAACATCAACTCTTACTGGGTTATAGTTTTCAAATTGAAAAACAAATTCTTTGTGTTCAACTAAGTCTCCTTGTGGAAATTGATATCTAATAACACTTTGCCTAGTGCCACTGCTGCCTTTATAGATCAATCGAACCAAACGTTTATCATTTGAGTTGATTAAGCGAAGCATATAAAAAACGCTTAATTTTTTAACCAAATTTTTATAATCGTGTATTGAAGTGTTATCAAGTGCAAACTCAACAACTGTTCCGTGCTTACTTTTTATGTCCCATTCTTGCGCTAATTTTTCTATCTTTCCTTTCTGTTTTTTTATATTGATATGAGGCTTTCCATTTTTATCATAAAAGCTGCAGATAGAAGCCTCTCCGTTTTTTATGGATTTAATCTTTCCCTCACGATGATAAAAAAGAACATCGGAAATTCCTTGGCCAAAAATACCACGAGAACTGTACCCCTCATAAGCTCCACTTTTTGCAGCTCCGTATTCCTTGAATTTATCTTTTAATTCCTCGCTGGTCATTCCTTGAGCCGTATCTATTACTCTAACCAATCTTTTTTTCTTATCAACGAAGATTATGATGGGAAAAATTTGCTGACCGTTTTCTAACCCTGACTCAACAATCTTTCTATAACTATCATCTGAATTAGTAATAGGCTCAGTAAGAGTCTTGAGTAGACTTTTCCCAACAGCGTCAGAGAATTTCCTTTTCATATATCGGGAAGCAAATTGTACAGCTATTTCAACCATATTTAGTAAAGAAGATTATGAAATTTAGCTTCTAACCATATTAAAAACTTTAGTATTTCTTTATTTTTTACCGCGGCAACAGAATTTTTTAGATATTCCAAGTGCTTTACTAAAAGTTGTTTTGGGGTATGGGGAGATGCTTTCAGAAAAGCAAAAAATTCGTAATTGTTAACTTCTTGGCCCTCTTTCCATTTTCTAAAAGTTTCTGATTCTTGTATGTCGTGCACATCATCATCAAACGATCTCCCTCTAGATTTTGCAACAACTCTGGACACACGGACTTTTTTCAGTTTAGGATTTTTTAGAAAATTGGAAACTTGATTAGCGGTCTCACGCCCCAGATCAGTCAAGCTAAAACCATTTTCGACATTACCAGTCGCCCATCGTTTTCTTTTTTGATCTGTTAAACGACGCAACGCTTTACTAATTCTATTGGTATCGGGATATTGATTAAAATTGGCCATCGAGAATTTTTGTGGGAACAATCTAAATAATCCAATGGAAATGAAATCGAAATACAGAGGGACTTTTTTCTTTTCAAGAAAATAAAGAGCATAAACTACAAGACGATCTAGGTCAAAATTATCATAATTCTTAACTGGAAAACGTTTGACGCTAAGTAGTATTTTTTTTGTATTGACGCTGTCTTGATGTTTTTTCATAATCTAAATTTTTTCTCTTTTGGGAAATAAAATTTTGCCTTCATTTCTCTAGTTTTTTGCTCAATTTCTGAAAAGATTTTTTTGATATTTTCACGTTTATAGCTGTAGGCACTCCTATTAGCGCAATTACCAAGAACCCTGAGTCTTTTTAAGACCTCATTGGTTCTATAGACAGCAAGTCTTTTAAATCTTTTCCTTTTCTCTTGTTGTGTGGCCATATTGTATTATATTTATTTAGTGAATAGAAGCTCTTTATGGTAAGGATATCATATCCTTACGTATATGTCAATATCATCATAGTGCATAATTTTAAGGACCCAAAAAAATAAAGTGTGTCCAGCGGTAGATTATTCGTTATTTAATTTCCACGAGAATTCGATAGTTTTTTCTTGCTTGGCTATGACTGTATTTAATAAAGATGGATCTGGCATAACTCCAACCCTCCACAAATCTAATCTGTCTGCATCCCAACAAGTTTGAATGGCAATGTTACTGCTTTTAATTTTTGAATTATTATGATACTCACAAGCGAAAGTCAATTGATTTAATTGTTTTTCTGAAAGATTTAATGCGCCTTTGCTTTGTAATTCCTTAATAAAAAAACTAGACCGTAAACCGTGCTCAGGATCATAATTCTCGTTCTCTCTTTTAGAGTCGTGAAAATAAGCAAAAAGACTAACAACTTCCATGTCTGCCTTTGTGTATTCAGCCAAATAAGTGCCGATTTTCTCTACCCTTTCCCAATGGTTTATCCCGTGCTCTGATTTAATGTCTAACTTAAATTGACCAATTATTAAATTAAGAAAATCCATATTACTTCATTCTACCCTTTCGGCTTTGCTCAAAGCAACCAAAAACCCGAGAAACAATCTCAGGTTTCAACTTGGTGGCTAACGGGACTCGAACCCGCTCCGAGAGTTCCACAAACTCTAGTGCTGCCATTACACCATAGCCACCATGTGCCCCCACCAGGATTCGAACCTGGAACTAATGGCTTAAGAGGCC
>SDBT01015106.1_pt1 | contig 12286 bp, 12 predicted proteins | sample 2277101 | NCBI WGS metagenome assembly SDBT01 (sample SAMN10404973, study PRJNA504765) | marine sediment metagenome | isolation source: marine sediment core GS10_PC15, 103 cmbsf | place: Arctic Ocean: Southern Knipovich Ridge | collected 2010
CAGCCAATATTGCGGGGGCCTCCGTCCCAAGCTCAAATCGCTCATGGATCAACCCTGTGCTCTCGACATCAAGGTATCGTGAAGGGATCGTCCACTTTGAATAGTATTGGCGAAAGATTCGTATTCTCTATACTCGGGATAGTGAAATATCAATTACAATTGATTTGATGACTGGTAACAGTGTCAAGTGAAAAAGCTACAAGGAGGCAGTTCTCATGACCAGACTCTTCAGCAAAGGAACCTCGATCTTGGTGATAGTCATTCTTTTCATCACCGTGGCCACAGTACCGATCCTGGCGGGTTGCGCAAAAGGACAATTTACATTGAAGAAAGGAAAGCTTCTAATGGGATGCGATACCGACGTCATCCCCTTTGCATTTGAAGAGAAGGACACTTTCAGTGGTTTTGACGTTGAACTGGCCAGGGCGATCGCCGGACATCTTGGTCTCGAACTCGAGATCGTTCCCACCCATTGGCTCGACCTTTTTCCAAACCTCAAGTCTGACAAGTATGACATGGTTATGAACGCGGTGACAATTACAAGTGAGCGCAAAAAAGCCCTCGACTTCTCTGACCCGTATTTCGAGACCGATCAATCTATATTGGTTAAGAAGGGATCCCCCGTCAGGAAAGGGGCAGATCTCAAAGGCAAGGTAATCGGTACCCTGGCCGCCTCAACTCCGTTGTATGCCGCACAAAAACTCGAGGGATTAAAAGAAATAAAGACATTTGACACTGTTACCCAGTGTTACGAGAACCTTCTAAGCGGTAACGTGGACGCCATGATAATGGACAACTCCATCGCATCCTACAGGATCAAGGAGTTCGACAAGACTGAAGTGATTGCCTTGATTGCGACGGCCGAGGAGTATGGCATTGCGGTGAAGAAGGGGAACAAGGAGCTTCTGGATAGGATGGACGGGGCACTCAAAGAGACGAGGGACGACGGAACCTATGACCTGATTTATAGGGAATGGTTCGGTGAATGAAGTATATCTGAAACCACCGTAAAAGGCGTTGGTGAATTGGAGGACTCTTTCTATCTATGAGCATGCTTCTATAAGAAGTAAAATAAAAGTTGACAATTTGTGCTTAACCACTGCGGTTTCGTCTCACCCTACGACGAAGCGGTAACAATCGTTCTTCAACACGACTTCATGCACCTGTCGTTTTTCAAGGACGACTTCCGCGAATTTGTGGACGTGCTGGTGGTTGCGCTGCGGGGGATGGAGAAGGGTGAGAGCCCTATGATACACGCACATCCGGTGATGCTGAAGAACTTTGTACTTGGAGTGGCGCAAGCGCGCGACCCGGTGTCAGCCATAATCAGGTTTCAGAAGGTGATGTCAACCCTAAAAGTGATAATATCACGATGTTTGGAGTTTGATATTGGAAATGTCGTATTAGTATATTAACGACGGGCTTATGGCCACGCCAGACAACAAGGGAGTCGAAATGATTACCTCCGGTGCCCCCGCAAGAGAAGTCGATAGGCGTTACTTCCTGGGCAAATGCGGCAGGTGGACCGGCGGCATCCTCCTGACCGGTTGCCTTGGCTCGCTCGCGTCGTGCGGGACAAGAGACAGTTCAACAACGGAGCGGGAAGAGAGCGGAAGCGATTACTACCTCAAGCAAAAGGACAAACTGCTGGGAGAGGCGCGCGATTTCTCGGAAGAATACAAGCTGGTGATGGCCCCCGAGTACGGGCAGGGGGAAGCGGAAGCCATTGCCGGTGACATGGTCAAGAAATACGAGGAAATGATCGGTGAGCTTCCCTATATCGGTGGCGACAGGAACGCCCACATGACGGACCTGTTAATCCATGGATCAATGTCTATTGCTTTCTGCCTGGCCATGAAGGAGCAAGGAAAGTCCATTGACGACGCGGGGCGGATAAACTACGAGACAATCGAGCAAGTGTATCGGAATAACCCCATACCTCCGGACCAGAAATACAGGAAGGGCAATATCGAGAAGAATCGTCGGGAGCAGGAGGAGTACGCGAAGATGACGCAAGAGCGGGAGTACCCCTACAACTGGGTATCTTTCTTCGTCGGTGACGTGCCGGAGCCTTTCTACTGCGGTGTCAACAACATTGAGTGCGGGAACCTGAAACTGTGCAATCACTATGGCATCCTCGAATTCACCAACTACCTCTGCATGCTGGACAATATCATCTACCCGGCCAAGGGCCAGGGCCTTACTCGGACCAGGACACTTGCCGGGGATTTCGAGCAGTGCGATTTCCGCTTCAGTGATGATGGCGTCGTCGAACTGAAGGAGCCGTTCACCGTCGAAAAACTCCGCGAATGGGGGAACTGACACGGGATGACAGATAGCCGAGATTGAGAACGCGAATATGGTGCCACGGCGGGTCAGCGGAGGGTAAGGCTACCGGCCTCCACCTCTTGATTGCGCAGTTCAGTGCACATCCGGGACCGCTGCTGCAAGCCGTTATTGAAACCAGCGATCCTCAACCCTTGCGCAAGCCCCCCGGGGACGGAGCCCCTCGTCCTCACTTGGTATAATACGTGTGGTGCTTGGTAGACAGACCGGGGCGCAGGAGCGCCGGGAAACGTGCCGACGACCGGAGGAATGAAAGATGCTGGAAATAGAAAACCTGACGGTGTCAATCGAGGGCAAGGTACTCCTGGAGAATATCAACCTGCACATCGCCATGGGCGAAACCCACATGCTGTTCGGGGAGAACGGGTCCGGGAAGACCTCCCTGCTGATGGCCATCATGGGGATCGGCAACTACAAGGTAGAGAGCGGCAGGATCATCTACAAGGGCGAGGAAATAACATATATGCCCGCCTATGAGAGGGCCAGAAAGGGCATCGGCATAATGTTCCAACGGCCGCCCACGATACGGGGGCTCAAGGTAAAGCAGATACTGGAGATAATCGAGCACAACGGCGAGGACCCGGAAAAGCTTGCCGCCGAACTCAACTTTACCGACTTCCTGGACCGTGACCTGAACCTTGGGTTCTCCGGCGGGGAGATAAAGCGAGCGGAGATACTGCAGCTTCTGGCCCAGGACCCGGACCTGGTTCTCTTGGACGAGCCGGAGTCGGGGGTCGACCTGGTCAACATCAACGTCATCGGGAACGCCATCCGCAAGCTACTCCAGAAGGACCGGCACCGGAATAGAGATAAATCGGGGCTCATCATAACCCACTCCGGCTTCATCCTCGACTACGTGGAGGCGGATAAGGGCTGCGTACTGGTTAATAAAACCATCTGGTGCGCGGGCAACCCCCACGAGCTTATCGAAGGCATCCGGGAACACGGTTACCACGAGTGCCTCACCTGTGAGAGGGCGCAGGACTTCCAGCAGCACCTGGACGATCTATAGGAGCGACACGTTGCCGGATATCAAGCGCAAGGCGGAAGAAGCGAAGGGGAAAGCGGCCATGTACGGGCCCGACATCGACCTGGGCGCGTACACGGTGGACACGCCTGCCTACCCCGAGCAGGAGCTCGACAAGATAGACGTGGTTGACGAAAAACGCCTGCTCGACGCGGGCGTTGACATCAGCGGGAACGAGAGGTCGGGCTCGTTCATCCAGGTGGACAGCTCGGTCCTTCACGCCTCCCCTACCCAGGAAGGCATCGAGGTGATGTCCACCAGGAAGGCGCTGGACGAGTACCCGTGGCTCCAGGAGTACCTCTGGAACATCGTCCAGGTGGACACCGACAAGTACACCGCAAGGGCGGAGCTCGACTTCCAGGACGGCTACTTCGTGAGAGCGCTCCCGGGGGCCAGGTCGGTCTTCCCGGTGCAGGCGTGCCTGTATCTCAAAGCCGAGGACGTGAGCCAGAACGTGCATAACATAATCATCGCCGAGGAGGGCTCCGAGCTCCACATCATCACCGGGTGCGCGACCGACTCGCCGGAATCGCGGGGCCTGCACATCGGGGTGAGCGAGTTCTACGTCAAGAAGAACGCCAGGATAACGTTCTCCATGATCCACAACTGGGCGGCGAAGATCGCCGTGCGCCCCAGAAGCGCGATGCGTATCGAGGAAGGCGGCGTCTTCATTAACAACTACGTGTCGCTTCACCCGGTGGAGTCGATGCAGCTTTACCCCAGCGCCTACCTCGTGGGCAGGGGCGCCACCGCCCGGTTCAACTCTATCCTGCTTGCGCCCCCGGGCTCGCACCTGGACGTCGGGTCCAAGGCGGTGCTGTCGGCACCCGAGGCCCGCTGCGAGATTATCGCCCGGGCGCTCTCGACCGGGGGATACATAGCGGCGCGTGGCCTCTTGGTGGGCGAGGTGGCAGGGATAAAGGCGCACCTGGAGTGTCAGGGCCTGATACTCAAGGGCGAAGGCGAGATACACGCCATCCCCGAGTTGGACGGGAAGGTAACGGGGGTGGACATGTCCCACGAGGCGGCTGTGGGAAAGATCGCCGCCGAGGAGGTCGAGTACCTGATGGCCCGCGGGCTCACCGAGGAGGAGGCGGTCTCCACCATCGTGCGGGGCTTTATGCACGTTGACATCGAGGGCCTCCCGCCGATACTCAAAGAGCAGATAGACAACGCCATAAAGTTGAGCAAGGAGTCTCTTTTGTAGGACGGGGGAAGAAGCCGGCAGGATGCCGGCGCTACACCAGGGAAACCCCACGGTCGCGTCGCTGTATCGAAACCCAACTTCAGTCACCCCTCAAGTTGGGGTGTTAGGTTCAATCCTTTAGAGGAAACAGCATACTCACCAGTTCGCGATCCGGGGGCAGGAGGTCGTATTCACCCAGCGAGCCCGGTTCTACCCAGGCGTGGATGTCACATCCGATGTCGGCAGGCTCCCCTTCCGCTATAACACACCTGAAGGCAAGCAGGTCTATCGCCAGGTCGGGGTATGCGTGGCGTACCCTTGCCAACTCCTCCCCCACCACCACGGCAATACCCATCTCCTCTTTTATCTCGCGGGCCAGGCACTCGCGTGTGCTCTCCCCCGGCTCGACCTTGCCGCCGGGGAACTCCCAGGAGCCGGGATGACTGCCGCCGGGCGGCCGCCGGGCGACGAGCACCATCCCGTCCCTCTCTATTATCGCCGCCGTTACCTGGATCGGGTCCATATTGCCACCAGTACTCGGGAATCACCGACCATGATAACCCAAGCGGTCCCCTCACCGATGGTATAATCCACCCTGCAACCGTTTGAAAGGAGAGCCATGGCAGACTGGGACCAGTTCTCGGGTATGTACGACGAGATATTCCTGGAAAGCCCGCAGTACGTCGATACCGTAGAGCGGATGGCGGCGTATATAGAGCACGGCGACGGCAAGTCCGTCCTGGACCTCGGTTGCGGCACCGGGAATATAATCAACGCGGTGCTGGAGAGATTTCCTGAGGCCTCCGTAACGGGAATCGACCCCTCGGAAGGCATGAGGGAAACGACAGCGAACCGTTTCTCTGAAAACCCCTTGGTAACTGTCGCAGACGGTACTGCCCTCGATATCCCGCTCGCCTCCAACCGGTTCGACTACGTGCTGTCCAACCTGGTGTTGCACCACCTACTCCCGGAGGAAAGGGGGACGTGCGTCGGCGAGATAGCCAGGGTGCTCAAGCCCGGAGGCGGCCTGGTCTACGCCGACATGTTCTGCAGTGTCGACGGCCCCCCGGACGACCCCGAGAGGTGCCGGGACATAATCGAGAAGTTCACCAGTGCCGCCTTATACTGCCTCGACCACGGCGCCTACGAGATGATGATGATAATCCTGCAAACCCTCCCCGCGGACCTCAAGAACGACGGAGAGTACCTGACCACTACCGGGGTCTGGGGCGATGTCCTGCACGCGGCCGGATTCGAGGGCATAAGCGTTGGCGAGGTCCCACCGAAGGGCCTGGGCATCCACATAATCCAGGCAACGCTCTCACCTTGAGGGGCGTCCCTGTAGCGCCGGCATCTTGCCGGCAAGCGCTATGAAATATGCCGCCTGGAAGGCGGCGCTACAATCCGAGGCGCCCGGGTCCTGAACCGATCTCAATCCTGTTGATCATCGTTGGAGTTAGCGGGAGTCCACGGCGGGTACCACTTCGTCGGCCAAGGGTCGCCGCGGGTGTGAAAGAAAAGCCAGTTCAGGATGGTGCCCAGGGGCTCGATGCGGAACAGGTGCCGGTACTGGGTCTTGTGGGGCACGAAGTACTGGGGGTAGAGGGCGGCGCGCCAGAACAGTATCTCCCAGGGGGCCAGCGCGGTCCTGGCGATTCGCTGCAATGTGTGGGGGGCGATGTCCACCGAGCCCTCGACCAGCCGGTAGGGGATTTCGCGTCCATCACAGTTTATCTGCAGGTGCTTGACCTCCCTCCAGTCGGTGCCCATTATGTCGCACCCCACCCGGTCCGCCGCCAGCACGTTATCGGAGGCCACTATGTAGCCAAAGTCGATGGGTATGCAGAAGTGCGGCCCCAGCCGGCCCCCCACCTGCCGGTGGGCGAGCAAGGAAATGTCCGGGGTCACCGCCCGGGCCGCGGCGGCGACGGTCTCGTCGATGGCCCCGCCCCGGTGGAACAGGCTCTTCTGCCTCTCGGCTATCGCCCCGTACATGTTCTTCTGGGCAAGCGTCACCCCACACTCCCAGTGATGCTTAAGTGCGGGAACGCTTATTACCTTGACCTCCGGGTGAAACAGCGGCCTCGCCAGGTGGATAGGACCCTCCCAGCCCAGCGGAAAATAATCGATGCCGGAAAGCTCGGAGAGGTTGACGAACGGGACACTCTTTCGGACCATCAGCGGGTAGAAACCGCGGTGGGTCAGCATGCTGCGGTCCATGGTGAACGTACGCATGTTGGCCTCGCATATGAACGGGCGCCCCCCCAACTCGCGGACCCGGTCGATGATCCCCTCCACCACCAGGAGGTCACTGAACGAAGACGGGACACCGGTCACCCCACCGCCGATGTTGACCTTTATCGCGACCAGGGTCTCTTCCTCCACGATCTCGCCGAGCCCCACCCTGTCCAGCGCGTCGCCGGTGTCCGCCGGGATCTCCTCGCCCATGCGCCCGATGAAGACCCTCGCCTCGGGGTCGGTCATCTCCCTGCGCCTCTCGATTACCACCTGCCGGCCCTCTCTCTCCTTCAGGCGGTACGCGTCAGTCTCCGCGGGCAGTTCCAGCGCTTCCAGTTCCTCACGGATCATGGGATCTCCCTGCCTCCTTATGATGATTCCCCATGAATCTTATCATCAACCACGCGGTTTTGGGCGACAGGAGTATCGCACATGAAAGTAGTAGCGCCGGCACCTTGCCGGCATCCTAATCTGCCGGATGCCGCCTGGAAGGCGGCGCTACGAGGGAGACCGGATCACGCCCCCGCATCCGGGAACGCGCCTTAAGACGCCCCTCAGGGTTGTTAGAGTGACTCGGTGAAGGCCTCCACCCGGTCGCGGACCTGGGCCTCGGAGTAGGCGCGGGAGTCAGTCATGTCCGCCTCGATTATGAGCACCGGCTTGCCGGTCCTCTCGGTCACCATGCGGGCAAGGTCGTACTGCCCCAGCGAGTACGGCTTGCAGGAGCGGTTGGAGTGCATCACAACCCCGTCGGCGGAGAACCTCTCTATGAGCGCCAGCAGTTTCTCGAACATCAGGTCGATGGAGATGTTCAGGTATATCCCGGTGTAAGCCTCGGCCATGCTGGTGAGGGGATCGTCTATCTTGATGTCGATAGCCCAGGCGGTAGTGTAGGTGTCCGCTACCAGGCAGGTGTTGTTTCTCGCGAAAAGCTGCCCCAGGTTTCTCATCTCGTACCATATGGGGATGTTGTCCCATATCAATCGGTGCTTCTCCTCCGGTACCGCGGAAATCCCGTTTTCTATCCTCTTCTCCATCTCTGTTTTCAGCAGCCGGTAATACTCGACCACCTCCGGGGTCCCTCGAAGCGTCACTATCAGCGCCATGTGGATGAACGCGTCAAAGCAGGTGAGCGGGGACGGCCTGTGCTCCGCGGTCTTGAGGACCTCCTTCCAGAGCTCGATGCCCTCCACCGAGAGCATCGCCACCTCGGCGAAACGCTCCAGAGAGAACTGGCGCCCGGTTTGCTCCTCCAGGAAGGAAACAAGTTCGAGGCACTGCCTCCTGACGTACTCGGTGGCATGCTCGTAGGTGGTCTTGTGAATGAACGGTGTGTCCATGAGGAACATGGGGACCTTGAAGTAACGGGCGAGTTCCTCGTACCACTTCTGCACCGTTCCGCAGATGTTGTTGCAGCAGAGAAGGAAGTCCGGCCGGGGAAGGCCTCCGATCGGGCCCCCGTGGGTGATGGCCGAGCCGATGTCCAGCCGGGCGTACGAGCAGAGGTCGTTTGAGAACCCCAACCCCTCGGCGACCTCGGCCAGCTCCACCCCCATCTTGGAAGCGCCGCACATTGCCCCGTGATTCTCGGGGTAGATGGGTATCACGTCCATGGCGATGAGGAACTCCACCGGCCCACCGCTGGTTATCCAGCATATCGGCCTGTCGGTGCCCTCCGCCCCCTTGGCGTCGATGTAGTACTCGGTCATGAGTTGCTTCATCCGGTCGGTGGCATCTATCTTCAGGTAAAGCTTCCGGCCCTCTTCAGCAACCAACTCTCACGACCCCCTCATGGTTTCCAGCAGGGCCTCGACCCGCGTCCGCAAACGGGGAATCGAGACCGAACCCTGCTCTATCTCCAGGTGCAGGGAAGGTATGCCATGCTCGTCCAGCGCCTTCTTCAAGTACGGGTAGTCAAAGGCGTGCGGCTCGCAGAACTTGAACTGGAAGAATATAACTCCTTTCGCCCCGGAGCCGGTAATCCTCTCCAGCAGGTACCCGGCCCGGTCGCGGGACGTGGCGTGCTTGCAGGGACAGAGTGCCCCGTCCCATATCCTTGCGGCAATACTCTCTATGGGGTCGGGCCCTTCCGGCGCCACCGCGCCCGCGTAACGGTGCCCGGTGCAGAAGTCGTCGTCCACGATGGTGCCGCCCGCGTCCTCCACCATCCGCAGGAACTCCCACTGGTCCATCACAGACCCGATCCCGAACAGGCGGACCTTCTCCTGGCTACCCGGCCCCCGTATAACCCCATCCTCTTGAGGGCGGAGTTCAGTCCCCCTGGTGTTGGGGAGAGACCCCAACACCTCCTCCAGGAGGGCGTTGTGTTCCTCCTTGTCCATGATCGCGCTCGCGGCCACTACCATAAGCGCCTCGTCCGACGGCAGCACCCCGGGGTCCTGCCGCCTGAGCCGGTACATCTCTTCTAATAGCACCCGGTTGCGGTTATATATCCCGATGCTCCTCTTGAGGGCTACATCGTCCACCGGCCCCAGGTACTCACCTATCCTGTCCCTGAAAGACCTGAGCTCCTGGTACAGGTACTCCCGGGAGGAATCGCCCTCCAGGCGCCCCGGCAGGACCACGTCGAAGTGGGCGTCGAAGCCGGCATCCAGGCGCCAGATATCGCTCAGCCGTTGCATTGTGTCGCAGGTGTGGACGAAGACCGTCCCATCAAGAACGTCCAGGTCGCCTCCCAGCGCCATGTCCAGGCCGGTACGGGCCAGCGAGCAGCAGTAGCTCTGCAGGTGGGCGCCGCTGTCGGATATCACCCGGTTTTCGCCGGTGATCCGCACCGGCAGGGCGCCCGCCGCGTGGATTATCTCCTCGGGGGCGTAGTGGCAGTAGAACCCCATCACCTTGCCGCCGGTGCGGTCCTTCCATGCCCGCGCGTACGAGTACGGGTCGCCAATCAGGCCAGTCAATTTCGAGAGCGCATCGCCACTCGAACTGCTCACTCCTGCTCCTTAAGCTCTTTTCGAAGTATCTTACCAATAACGCTCTTGGGAAGGTCGTCCCTGAACTCCACCACCCGGGGAGCCTTGTAAGCCGTTATCCTCTCCCTGCAGAACGCTATCAACTCCTCGTCGGTCAGTTCCTCCCCTTCCTTGAGCACCACGAACGCCTTGATGGTCTCGCCCCGGTACTCATCGGGGATACCTATCACCGCGGCCTCCGCCACTTTCTCGTTCATGTAGATTACATCCTCGACCTCCGCCGGGTACACGTTGAAACCGCCGGCAATAATCATGTCCTTCTTGCGGTCTACGATGTAGAAGTAGCCATCGGCGTCCATCCGGGCTATGTCACCGGTATAGAGCCACTCCCCCCTTATCGCCTTCTCGGTCTCCCCCGGCATATTGTGGTACCCCTTCATGAGGCAGGGGCTACGAAGGATCAGCTCACCCTCCTCGCCGGGAGGAAGCTCTTTCTCGCCGGTATCGACGTCCACCACCTTGAACTCAACATCGGGGAACGGGATTCCGATGGAGCCGGTCTTGTCTGTGCCCAGGTATGGATTCGCGCTCTGGGCGGTGACCGCCTCGGTTAGCCCGTAACCCTCGATAAGCGAGCCCCCGGTAAGCTCCTCGAACCTTCTCTTCACCTCAAGCGGCAACGGCGCGGCCCCCACGAAGCAACCTCTCAAGGAGGAGAGGTCCGCCTTCTCGATATCGGGGTGGTTGAGCAGGCCGATGTACATGGTCGGTACCCCGGCGAAAAGCGTGGGGCGGTACTTCTGGACGCTCTTCAGGAGGTCCCCCGGCTCGAACCGCGGTATCAGCAGGGACGTTCCACCCTCGAACAGGGTTGTGTTCATCACCAGGCTCATGCCGAAGCCATGGAAGATGGGGAGGACCCCCAGGAACATGTCGTCCTCTTTAAACGTGATCCAGGAGCGCAGCTGCATGGTGTTGGCCAGCACCGCGAAGTGGGTCAGCATCACGCCCTTGGGGACCCCGGTGGTCCCACCGGTGTAGATAATGACCGCCACGTCTTCGGATGGGTCAATCCGCGGAGGATCGAACGGCGGGTCCGATTCCGTGATCAGATCCTTCAGCCAAAATATGTGCGGCCTGTCGGGAACATTGACGTGCTGGCCCTTCCTGCGCAGGATGAGCGGGAAAAACAAGCTCTTGGGGAACGGCAGGTACTCCTTGACGCTGGTCACCACCACCCTCTCAAGCCCCACCTTCTCCCGCACGTTCTCGACACGGGGCCAGAACAAGTCCAGGCAGACAATGGTCTTCAGGCCTGAGTCTTTGATTATGTGCTCCAGTTCCCTCTCCACTGAGAGCGGGCTCAGCATCACCACGGTACACCCACACTTGAGCGCCGCGAAGTAACTGATTATTATCTGGGGACAGTTGGGCAGGAACAGGCCGACCCGGTCCCCCTCTTCCAGCCCCAGGCGCCTGAAGGCGTGCGCGAGGCTCTCCACCTCCTGGAATAGCTCGTTATAGGACATCGCTTTCCCCATGAACAGGAGCGCGCGGGAGTCGGCGTTCTCTATTGCCGACTCCTCGAATGGTTGGTACACCGGCACCTCGGGGTACTCAATGGTCTCGGGGATACCGGGGTCGTAGAACTCGAGCCACCTCTTATCCATCTATACCCTCCTGTCTCATCTCGGCTTGATCAACATCTCAAGCCCCCGCCTTCTCCTCCGCGATTATTGCCGCGCCCAATGCGCCCATGTGCTGGGGCATCTCCGGCACCACCAGTGAAGTCTCCAGGCGTTTCTCCAGAGCGCGGACCACCCCGATATTTCGTGCCACTCCCCCGGTCATGATCACCTTTTCCTTGAACGGCACGCGTACCGTCATGGCGTAAATCCTGGAAGCGATCGCCTGGTGGATGCCCGCCACAATGTCCGTCTTCCTGGCCCCCTCGGCGACCCGCGAGACGACCTCGCTCTCCGCGAACACGGTGCATACGCTGCTGATGGACACCGGCGACTCCGAGGCAAGGGACACCTCCCCCATGTTGTCCAGTTCGACCTCCAGGGCCGACGCCATGACCTCCAGGAAACGACCGGTGCCCGCGGCGCACTTGTCGTTCATCACGAAGTCGACGACTTTGCCGTTCTCACCTACCGCTATCACCTTGGAGTCCTGTCCGCCCAGGTCTATCACCGTTCTGGCTTCGGGCTGTTCCGAGTGGGCCCCTTTCGCGTGGCAGGTTATCTCTGTCACCCGCTCCTCGGTAAAGTCGGCGGCCAGCCGTCCGTACCCGGTTGCGACTATCAGTGCGATGTCGCCTTCCTCGAGCCCGGCATCCCCGAGCGCCAGGTCTAGGGCGCGCCTCCCGGCTAGCCGGCTGTTATGCCCGGTCATTAACAGGCTTGTCGCCAGTACGTCCCCGTTGTCCATGATTACCGCCTTGGCGGTATTGGAGCCGATGTCTACTCCCGCTACGGTCATTACGAAGTCGCTCCTTGCCGGTGTCTACTCGATGTGATGATTATATCTAATAGTTACCGGGAACATGGA